>Ga0256405_10000421_pt1 | contig 139666 bp, 130 predicted proteins | sample RumenRJG_02DNA_FD_189096 | JGI IMG/M metagenome (GOLD analysis project Ga0256405, IMG submission 189096) | Bovine rumen microbial communities from Lethbridge, Alberta, Canada - RJG_02 | ecosystem: Host-associated > Mammals > Digestive system > Stomach > Rumen | place: Canada: Alberta...
GGAAAATTGACACAAAGAGCAAAAAACAGGTGCAAAAAGGTTCAAAAGTCCGAGGAATTTCGTAAATTTGCAGCATGATACAATCAAATACCCCCCCCCATAATGTCGCATTTTCGTTCTTTTCTTTCCAAGCGTTGTATTGACCGTAAGGAGGAGATGCAGTTGGTGGTCTATCTGGTTTATTCGGTGATGATCATCTTCGGTATGCCTTTACATTTTGGTTTCGGCCTGATAGGTCAAGAGGGCTTTCTGCTTCGCACGATCTCCTTCGTAGAATGGCTGTGCTGCTTTGTATTTTTAGCTCTCTACCTGTCAAGACGTATGCATTTGAAAACGACTTTTTTCTGGCTGTCCGTTTGTCTTCAGTTTGCGGTGGGTCTGAGTATCGTTCTCATTGCCGTCATGGCCCGTCCGGAGAATTTGATATCCTCCCAGAAACTGTTGACGGTGAATGGTATCTTGTCGCTTTTCAACATTCTCATGGTCTGCATGGGATTGGTGCCCAACGCCTCCACAGTGATCATGGCACTGTTTACGCTGTTTACGGGCGTGGTCTACGTGATATGTCCGCAAATAATGCTGTCTCAGTTTGTGCTGCTTTTTTTCTATTCAATGTTGGGAGTATGGGGCTACTCTTTGCTGATGCATCACCTGTTCAGGTCGACAAGCCGAGAGATCAGCGACTATAAAATGTTTCAAGATGGTGTGCTCAACATGTTCCACATGAGCAAGGCCGAGGCTTTGACTCTCATCCAACTGAGCCGGGAAGCAGGTCGCGTCGATGGAATAGACGATAAGGTGCTGGGGAATCTTTCGGAGCGCACCCGTCATAATCTGATCGCCTTGGGAGAGCACTTGCAGAACGAACGCAGAGATAAGATGGTGGACTTGTCGACCATCTTTCCCCAGCTCTCGCCCTCGGAACTCGAAGTGGCCCGACTGATCTTGAAGAACATGACGCTCAAGGAGATTGCCGTGGCCACGGGGAAGAGCTTGAGCAATGTGGGTACGGTGCGGGGCAACATCCGCAAGAAGCTTGGTCTCTCCCCCGGCGACGACCTAAGGGATTTCATCTTGGCGAGAATAAAGGATAGATCATAAATCCATAAACTGTTCTCCATTCTGTTTGCATGCCTTTCAGGCAAGAGATTTCAATGGTCTTTGTGCTATGCCCTGCGGGCAAGAAATGATAAGGATGCCCGTAGGGGAAAGCACAAGGCGAATGGGGTGCTTGCGATCATTCCATAATTCGTCAATGCGTCACCCTAATCGAGAATAAGTTTTTGGAAAATAGTCACGGGGGACAAAGCCTGCCCGTGACGAAAATCGCTATCGCGTAAAATTGCGCAGAGCGCATAAAATATTCAGCACCCTCTAAATCTGCTCACAATTATTTTAGCTTGACCCTCAGCCATCATGACAAATAGGCATCCATCATGATGGCAGCGGGGCCATTTCCTGCGATGAGTCTCAGGAATGGCCCCGCTGCCAATCGGGAATGGTGAATCAAGAATTGCCTAATATTTGGTTGGCATGCTCCTTCACCTTAATCTGTTTCGGACCAAAGATCCGCTCTACCACACCTTCCTCATTTATAATAAAAGTGGTGCGGAATGTACCCATATACTTGCGTCCGTACATCGACTTCTCGCCCCACACGCCAAAAGCCTCGTTGAGTTTCATGTCGGTATCGGCAATCAGCGGGAAAGGCAGGTTGTTTTTGGCCTTGAACTTGAGGTGGCTCTTGGCATCCTGCACGCTCACGCCCACCACGGCATATCCCTTGGCGAGGAAGCGTTCGTAGTTGTCGCGCAGGTTGCAAGCCTCCTGAGTGCATCCCGGTGTGGAATCCTTGGGATAGAAATAGAGAACGAGCTTTTTGCCTTTGAAGTCGCTCAGGTGAATCTCATTGCCGTTTTCGTCGAGCCCGAGAAATTCGGGCGCTTTTGTTCCGATTTCCATATTGATTTGTTTTATTGAGTGTTATCGATGATGATCTGTCGCGCTCAGGCTGTCTGGCAGCCCGGTAGGCGCATGAGAGGTCAGGCGTTGGTCACGAGCCAACTGATGTAGCCCAGGAACACCACAGTCAATACGGCGCCCTCCCACCGGCTGAGGGTGTACTTGGTGTAGCTGAAGAGCCAAAGCAGGATCATCGAGATGACGAGCATCGACAGGTCGACCGATGTGATGCCCGTGATCTGCATGGGCTGGATGAGCCCGGTGACGCCGAGAATCATCAGGATGTTGAACACGTTGGATCCCAAGACGTTTCCGATAGCAATGCCGCTTTGTCCCTTACGGGCCGAGACAATGCTCGTGGCCAGTTCGGGCAGCGAGGTTCCTCCGGCCACGATGGTCAGACCGATGACGGCGTCGCTGATGCCAAGCGAAGAGGCCAACGCCGAGGCACTGTCGACGAAGATGTTGCTGCCGAAGATGAGGCATACCAGCCCGAGAAGAATGTAGAGCCAAGCTTTCAGGGGCGAGGTGGCTTTCGGTGTTTCCTCTTGAGCCTCGCCGCTTGGGTCACTGTGCGCGCTTCGGATGGTGATGACCATGAAGACAACGAAGAGCACGAAGAGGATGGCGGCATCAAGGCGTGAGATGGTGGCATCGAGGCACATGATGAGCAACAACACCGATGCGACGAGGGCAAAAGGAATGTCGCGCTTCACAGTGGAAGGAAGGATCGTCATGGGGGCCACCATGGCCGCACAGCCCACGATAAGAAGAGCGTTGAAGATGTTGCTGCCCACGATGTTGCCTACAGCAAGGTCGGGGGTTCCCTTTAAGGCCGAAACAAAGGAGACGAAAAATTCGGGCATGCTCGTGCCAATGGCGATGATGGTGAGCCCGATGACGATTTGAGGAATATTCATTCTCCGGGCCAAAGACGCCCCACCTTCAGTGAGTTTGTCGGCACCGAAAAGCACAATGGCAATGCCCACAACGATGACCAACAACTGCAAGGGCAGCGATGAAGGGGCAAAAGATAATAGGATTAAATGGATCATTTGTGTTTATTTCGTATCATTTCTGTATTGTACGCTGCAAAAATACAAAAAAAGCCTCGTATATTCCCATATACGAGGCGAAAAACTAACAATCACACAACTTATTTATTCACACAAATGTCATCATCCTGAAGAGAGTGACCATTGACATTCGGCTTGTTTTGCTTTATTCGATGCCGATCTCGCGGGCGATTTTCTGCTCTTCAACTTGGATCTTGGGCAGGTTGACCGTGAGTACGCCGTCGCTCATTCGCGCACTGATCTTGCTCTTGTCAACCTCGTCGGGCAGGATGAGCGTCTGCTCATAAGTGGCGTAGGAAAACTCGCGGCGCAGGTAGTGGGCTTTCTCCTCCTCTTGCTTACGCTTGTTCTCCATCTTGATGGAGAGGTTGCCGTCCTGATTGATGTTGATATTGAAATCCTCCTTTCTCATTCCAGGAGCGGCAAGCTCCACGCGATAGGCGGTGGGAGTTTCCAAAACATTGATGGCGGGAGCCGTTGCTCTTGCCGGAGTCATAGCGTTATGATCAAAGAAGTCGTTGAACACTTCGGGGAACCAAAAATTTCTGCTGTACATGATCTTATCTCCTTATTTTTTATTTTAGGGTTTGTTTGTCTATTTGTTACACTATAGAAAAGGCAAGAAGCATACCAAGGACTCAGAGTGACAGATTGGCTGGGATTGTATGACAGAATGACGCTCGCCCCGGCATGCAAGAAAACGCATGACCATGGATTTCTCTGGCGAGGAGTAGGAATTGCGAGAGCACGCCTATGCGCGAATTGCCAAATCATCCATGTTGATATCTGTGATCGCCATTCACTGAGATCGGGTTGTTGATGTTTGGGTTATTGGTTACTCATGCCGGGAACCATGTGTCGGCCAGCGGGTTTCCATGTGCCGGCCAGCGGGCTTCCATGTGCCTGCCAGCGGGCTTCCATGTGCCGGCCAGCGGGTTTCCATATGCCGGCCAGCGGGCTTCCATGTGCCGGCCAGCGAAAATATACGTTCGACGGGTCATGGCGCGCCGGTGCCTGCGCATGAAAAAACGGACCCACTTCACAGTGGGCCCGTTCGAACTTAAGTTAACTCATGTCTCTTCATGAGTTCGAATGTATAACCAAATTAGTGTAAATTTCTATGTTTCCTCATGCTTCGATGGTTCTGCCGCACTTCACGGGACGAGGGAAGCCATGTCGTTGAATTCGGCAAAAAATGAAAAGACCTGAGAATCGTTGTTGATAACCATAAAAACCGAGGCCTCGACTTGAAAGCCCTGATGAGGGTTTTCAAGCTCGCAGCCATCTCTTGTAAGAAACATAGGACAAAGCATTGTCCTGGGATTAAGAGTGTGGCGTGGAGTCTAAACCCATTACCCAACTGCGGCTCTGGTGAAACCTGTAACGTGTAACAAGTAAAGTCCACGCCACTGATATCTATTTCTACTTTTTTGTAGTCACTCTAACAATACCAATCGCGTGGACGCCCTTGCAAGATTATCAACGTTACTTTTAGATACCAGATTGCAGTTGAAGATAATTTGCCGAACGTCCTTCTCCGCTGGGCGGAGAGAAACAGACCCCTGCTACCGCAGAAATCTGTTTCATTTGCAAAACTAACGAATTTTCGTTTACCAACAAAATTTTATTGGTGTTTTTTTGAGGGAATTTATTATCTTTGCATTTTAGAGACAAACAAAACGAAAATACTATGGATATAGAGAAACTGAAAGCCTTCAGATTGAAAAATGACGGTCTGTCCAAAACATTGGGAATCGAGTTTTTCTCCACCCCGGCCCCCGATACGGTGGGTGCACGACTGGAAGTGAACCCAACCAACAGTCAGCCCTTCGGTTTTCTCTCGGGAGGCGCATCTTTGGCTATGGCTGAGAATTTAGCAGGCGTGGGGAGTCTGGCACTTTGTCCCGACAAAATTTGTGTGGGCATCAACGTCAGCGGCAACCATGTGCGCAGTGTGTTGGAAGGAGATACCGTGACAGCCATCGCGCGTATTATATATAAAGGTAGAACACTCCACACCTGGCAGGTGGACCTGACCAACAGCGAAGGAAAACTGATCTCGACCGTGACCGTGACCAATTATATCATGCATGGGGGAAAGACGGTCAATGTGGAGGATCCTCATGAGAACTGAGCTCCGCCCAGCCGCTCTATCGCCAGACCGCCAAGGGATGGCGAGGGAAGCAGACAGTTTCGTTAAAAAATAATCCACTAATCATAAAGAATTCAACTTATGACAAGAGAATGGAAAAAGATAGAAGGTTTTGACTTTAAGGAGATACTCTTTGAAGAATACAACCACATTGCCAAGATCACGATCAACAGGCCTCGCTACCGCAATGCTTTCACGCCCCTGACGGTGTGGGAGATGAGCCAGGCCTTCACCTGCTGCCGCGACCGGCTCGACATCCGTGTGGTGATCCTCACCGGAGCCGGCGACAAGGCCTTCTGCTCGGGCGGCGACATGCACGTGAAGGGACGTGGCGGCTACGTGGGCCAGGACGGTGTGCCAAGGCTCAACGTGCTTGATGTGCAGATGCAGATCAGACGTATGCCCAAGCCCGTCATAGCGATGGTGAACGGCTACGCCATCGGCGGCGGACATGTGCTTCATGTGGTATGCGACCTGACCATCGCCTCGGAGAACGCTATCTTCGGACAGACGGGGCCCAAGGTCGGCTCGTTCGACGCCGGACTGGGCGCAAGCTATCTGGCCCGCATCGTGGGGCAGAAAAAGGCCCGCGAGATCTGGTATCTCTGCCGTCAGTATTCGGCCAAGGAAGCCGAGCAGATGGGACTCGTCAACAAAGTGGTGCCCTTCGACCAGTTGGAGGACGAGACCGTGGCCTGGTGTGAGACCATCATGGAGCGCTCGCCACTGGCCATCCGCATGATGAAGGCAGGATTCAATGCAGAGCTCGACGGTCAGGCCGGCATCCAGGAGCTTGCCGGCGATGCCACGATGCTCTACTATACCCTCGACGAGGCCCAGGAGGGCGGCCGTGCCTTCCTGGAAAAGCGCAAACCCGACTTCGACAAATATCCACAGTTCCCTTAAGCGAGCACTAATAGGTGGACAGGTCATGGGCCATGTCGTTCAGTTGAAGACATTGACTTCGCTGGATGACAAGATGCTCATTGTGGTGCTGCCAAGGCGCGAGAATGAGCATCTGCCCTCTTGAGCAGGCCTCGAAAGCCCTGCCGTGTGGTTTGCTCATGGGGGTGAGGCCGTTTTCCTGTAAAAGGATGAGCGGGTAGCCCTTTTCATAGGCTGCACGCATGATGATTTTCTCACCTTTGGAAATCGAAGGCGATACAAGCACGGCACCTTGTGACGCTTCATTGAGCGCATATTGGCATTGGGCCTCAATTTCAGGATCGGTCAGCCTGCGTGAGCATTTTATTTGAAGCCGGGATGGATGTTGCAACAAGAAAAGGTTGCCGATAGCATCAAAAGTGTGCCCTCCGGCTTGGATGCTGTGCCTCACTTGAAAGTAATCGGGGTGCTGTCGTTTGACAAGCAGCCGGCGAGGATTGTCTTCCAGATAGCGCATCCATGCTTGGAGCTCGCCCTTGCGCCATAGAATCTTGTCGTTGAAATTGGGCTGGAAGAGGAGGCCGTGATCTCTTGTGGGTTGCTGTGATACAGCAGCATACGCGACTTTTGGGAAAAACTCCCGATAGGCTTTGTTGCAGCCCTGCTTGAAACCGAGCAGCACTTTGCCTAAGGGTATGGAGAGCTTGCGCTCCACAAACAAGATGCCGTGGAGATGGTCGGGCATCATCTGGAGTGAGAGGACGCTGATTTCAGGATGATACTTGGGAATGTCGTTCCAGTTTTGGGCCACGGCCTCTCCCAAAGGCGAAAGCAGAATATGGGGGAAGCAGTCTGAGGCCTTGGGGGCCTCGCTGTCGCCGACAATCTGTCCGAAAAGCCGGCGGCGTCCCTCTGTGACCATGGTTATCATGTAGATGCGGCGCTGGGTATAGTCGTAGCCCGCACAGCGGCGGGTCATGGAAGGCACCTTGTCACCAGCGAAAGGCCTCTGGGGCGAAAATGTTTTGTGATCCATAGTTCCTTGTATGCTTTGGTGCTTGTATGCTTTGGTTCTTGTATGCTTTGCGCTAAATCATCGGTTTTTAGTGGGGGCGAAAGTCCTTTTGTGCGAAAGTTCTGTAAGTTGCTGTATCACAGCAACCCTTCCTCCCTACATCTTTCCACTCATTCGCAAAGATAAGAAAAAACTCATTACCTTCCCTTGTATTTAGGCGCTTTTTTTATATTTTTGTATCTGATAGCATTAAAAAAATGACCTTAAAAGATTTTCTTGACGATTGGAACAGCCCCTCACCGACTTTAACGGTTCATACCAGTGGGTCGACGGGCAGCCCCAAACCCATGGAAGTGGAGAAACAAAAGATGCTCAACTCGGCACGCATCACTTGCGACTTTCTCCATCTTCGACCGGGCGACCGGGCACTGCTCTGCATGTCGCTCGACTATATCGCCGGCAAGATGATGGTGGTGCGCAGCCTGGAGCGAGGCTTACGGCTTGTGAGTGTGGAGCCCACAGGCCACCCCTTTGCTACGCTTGCTCATGAGGAGCCTTTCGATCTGGTGGCCATGGTGCCGCTGCAGGTATACAACTCGCTGCACGTGGAGGAGGAGAGGGCACAGCTCATGCGTTCGCGGCATCTCATCATCGGCGGAGGGGCCATCGACGCTGAGCTGGAGCGCGAGCTACAGAACTTTCCTCATGCTGTTTGGTCTACCTATGGCATGACAGAGACACTCTCACATGTTGCGCTCAGACGCCTTAACGGGCAGGAGGCCAGCCAATGGTATAAGCCTTTCAGCCATGTCGGCATCAGCCAGACTGCCGATGGATGTCTGGTCGTAGACGCTCCACTCGTTCATGACGGACCGCTCGTGACCAACGATAGGGTAGAAATCCACGGTAATCGATTTAGAATCCTTGGACGAAAAGACAACGTAGTCTGCTCGGGGGGCTTGAAAATTCAGATAGAAGAGGTGGAAGAAAAACTTCGTGGTATTTTGACAGCACCCTTTATGGTGAGCCGACAAAAGGATGAGAAATTTGGTCAAGTGGTAGTGCTGCTTACGGAAAGTAAGGATATAGAGGCCGTCAAGGAAACCTGCAGGCGTGTGCTGCCCAAATATTGGCAACCCAAACATTATTACCATTTGGAACATCTGCCCATGACCGCCACCGGCAAACCTGCCCGTGGCATCGCTGAAAAATGGGTGGAAGACGAAAATCAGAAATAAGAGCATGAATCAAACCTTAACACATGTGAAGGCACTTGCCTTCGACGCCGATGATACCCTATGGGATTGTCAGTCGTATTTTGAGAAGGTGGAGCAAGAATATTGTGAGTTGCTCTCCGACTATGCCAAGCCCCGGGAGATTTCGGCAGCACTGTTTGAGACAGAAACCGCCAACATGCCCGAACTGGGCTATGGCTCCAAAGCTTTCACCCTCTCGCTCATAGAGAATGCCGTGAAGATCAGCAACGGACGCGTCGGTGGCGACACCGTTAAGGCCATAGTGGAGTTGGGGCGCTCACTGTTGCGATTGCCGGCCACACCCCTTGAAGGCGTGGCTCAGACGTTGGAGACGCTGCGTAATCGTAGACGCTACCGCATGGCTGTGTTTACGAAAGGGGAGCTCCTCGATCAGGAAAATAAGCTTCAACGGTCGGGACTGAAAAGATATTTCGATGTGGTGAGCATCGTTTCAGACAAGACACCGGAGAGCTACCGCCGTCTCTGTCACGAACTCGACGTAGCCCCATCCCAACTCTGCATGGTCGGCAACTCGCTGAAATCTGACATCGCTCCGGCTCTCGGTGTGGGAGCCTGTGCAGTGTACGTCCCCTTTCATGTGACGTGGAAGCACGAACAGACTGCCCCCTTTGAGCATGAACGCATGAGGGCCATTGAACGGTTTGCCGAACTGACCGACGTAGTCTGACATCAACAATAATGATTCCTTAAACCTTTAGAGAATGACCAATGCTGAGAGTACGGTCAGCATTGTCGATATCGGTAAGGAAGATCATTGAACAGCTTTTCTTTGATTCATTCTGTGGAGGGATTGCCGTAAGGGGTATGCAGTCCTACGTTAATCATCGGCGCGGCATAGGAAGCAGTCGTTTCCCATGCCGCGCCGATTGTTGGATTACCATTCCAGTGGCAGCCAGCCCTCGATCCAGCGGGGGCCAGTCTTCTCTTTCTGTGATGGATTGCTGACCGACAAGCCAAGCAGGCGGATGGGATGAGTGGGAGAGAACTCAATAGATTGAAGCAGACTCTTTGCTAAAGGCAGGATAGTGTCTTTGGATGATAATATTTGATTGCCGGTGGTGGAGCGTGTGATTTGTGAGAAATCACTGTACTTCACTTTCAGCGTGAGCGTCTTGCCTTTGAATCCTGATTTCTCAATGCGCTCTACAAGTTCCATCACAGTGTGATAAAGTTCAATGATCAGTTGCCCGCGCAGTGTGAGGTCTTCAAGAAACGTCTGCTCGCAGCCAACGGATTTACGTTCGTGTTCCACTATAACCGGTCGGTCGTCAATGCCTCTGGAAAAATTATAGTAGATGGCTCCGGCTTTACCGAACACTTCTATAAGATGGCTGCTGGATACTTGTCGTAACTGAGCACCATTGAAGATGCCCATCTGGTGCATTCTATTAGCAGTCTTGGGTCCAATGCCCCAAAATTTCTCGATGGGTAACTGGGCTATAAAGTCAAGTGCCTCATCGGGCGGAATGCAGAAAAGGCCGTCCGGCTTGCGGTAATCGGAAGCAATCTTGGCAAGAAATTTGTTATAGGAGATTCCTGCCGAAGCGGTGAGTTTTGTTGTCTCATGGATTTTACGCTTGATTTCCATGGCCAGGTCGACAGCACTTTCCATTTTCTTCTTGTTGTCGGTCACATCCAAAAAAGCCTCGTCGATGGAGATAGGCTCAATCAGATCTGTGTATTCACGGAAGATTTCATGGATTTCGTGCGACACTTGGCTGTAGTGATGGTGGTCGCTGTCGACGATGATGAGCGAAGGGCAGAGCTGCTTTGCCTTTGCCATCGACATGGCTGAATGAACGCCAAACTTGCGGGCCTCATAGCTTGCCGTAGCCACAATTCCGCGAGGGCCGTCAAAGCCTACCGCTAATGGTTTGCCCTTCAGCTCAGGATGGTCGCGCTGCTCAACAGAAGCGAAAAACGCATCCATATCCACATGAATGATCTTCCTCATATTTTTAATATTTCCAGTCAACTGTATAGCTCTTTTAAAATACGCGAGTTTTACAGCTGTTCGTATTCGGGTATAGTATCAAGAAATTGAGCAGAGTTATCGTTGGAGCCGGTTCTCATACAGTAGGTGGAAAGTCCATTTGATATGACAAGATACTCCACGTGGAGCAAAGTGTTGTAGGCCAAAATCTGGTCAAACACCTTTCGCGTAATTCGTATACTGGGTGCCTTGTATTCGATGATCATTCTTGGACGCAGTGAGCGGTCGTAAAGCACTGTGTCTGCACGCAGTTTCTTGTTGCCCACACTAAGCTTTACTTCGTTGGCCATCAGCGGAGATGGGTAGTGAAGATGCTCGATAAGATAATGGACGAAATGTTGTCTAACCCATTCTTCTGGCGTAAGGGCTACGAATCTGTGGCGCAGAATATCAAAAATTGTGGGATTGTCTTTCGTCCCACCTAAATTTATCTCGTATTGGGGTAGGTTGATTGGAATCATTTTGTTATCTTTGCATGGCTGCAAAGGTAGCAAAAAAATATGAATTCTAAGTTTCCGTTAATGTAATTTATGGCTGAGAAAAAACAAACCTCCACATACGAATCCATCATGCGCGACTTGAAAAACCGCAAGTTTGCCCCCATCTATATTTTGCAGGGTGAGGAACCTTACTTCATCGACAAGATCAGCGATTATTTGGCTGAGAATGTACTCAAACCCGAGGAGCGTGACTTTAATCAAGTGATTCTTTTTGGTGCAGAGACTTCTGATCAGCGTGTGGCCGATGAGGCGCGGGCCTATCCCATGATGGCCGACTATAGAGTCGTTATTGTCAAGGAAAGTCAGAACATGAAAGGTAACGGGAGCAGACTGGCACGATATTTCGAAAAACCTGTAGCCACTACCATTCTTGTCCTCTGTCACAAAGGGGGAAAGATTGATGGCCGTTCTTTAGTGGGGAAAAAGATTCCACCATCGGCTGTTGTGTTTGAGAGCAAAAAGAAACGTGACTATGAGTTGCCTGCGTTTATCAGCGGATATTTGAAACTCCATCAGGCTGCCATCGATGACAAGGCGGCACAGATGATATCTGAACATGTTGGAGCGGATTTGCATAGGCTGACTTCTGAGCTTGACAAGGTCCTCATCTCGCTACCAAAAGATAATCGAAGAGTCACTCCAGAGGTCGTGGAACATGAGATAGGAGTGAGCAAAGAATTTAACGGATTTGAGCTTCGTGATGCCATTGCCAATAAGCAAATTTTTAAAGCTAATCAGATCATTAATTATTTTGACAAAAACTCAAAGACGGCGGGCCTTTTCCTCCTCCTGCCCAGTCTCTATAATTTTTTTCAGAATCTGATGATAGCCTACTATACTCCCGGACAGAAGACGGAGGCCAGCGTTGCTCAATATCTCGACCTGAAGTCACCCTGGGCAGCTCGTCCTTATCTTATAGGAATGAGAAATTATTCTGGGGTAAAGGTGATGAAGATCTTGGCTAAAATCCAGGAAACAGATATGAAAAATAAGGGTGTGGATAACTCGAGTACTCCACCAGCACAACTCATGAAAGAGCTTTTGTTCTTCATCATGCATTGAAGTAGGGGAGGCCAAAGTCTCCAAAAAATGTGTCAGTTTCCGGGCTAACACATTAAAAAACAGGCCATTTCTTATCACAGAAATGGCCTGTTTTTATCTTTTTCCCGTCATTTTCCGATGCTCCTTTGATTGCTTTGTTCTTCCATAGAAAACGTTAAATTTGTGTTTTTTACTCCCATTTTCATCTGTTTTTCATCTATTTCGTGGGATTATCATGACTCTTTTATTTTAGTTAAACCATTCATTCATCGGCATTTATGTACTATTTACCCCTCTTAAAACTCGTGTTTTTTCGTTCTTCATTGCCGACGGCCCAAAATATTGCAAAAACGCCTAAAATTAGTCCTTCAAAGAGTATCAAATTTGCCGTTCACACTTGATAACATTTAAAGTTGTTGATTATTTGTGTATTTGCAATTGTAAATTAGTGTACAATTTACAAAATAGGATTGAGAATGTTGAAATACAAAATAAAATTAAGTCTCTAAATATATAAACGTAAATCAAAATATTTGTATTTAAAAATGCATACTGATATTTATGCATAGTCAACATAAATGCTTTATAGGCTTGAAAACCAATGAAATAAGGGATTTTTACGAATAAAAGACCGAAGATTTAGCCTTCTTATACCTCTTTGGGCTGGAATAATGGCTCTTTTACAGAATAAATAGTTAATTCAATACCCTATAACCCAAATCGTTATGAAATTGCGTTGTATTGCTAACTTTAGGCCTCTTTAAAGCTGTAAATTTAAATATGTAATCTAAAAACTTAGCAAATTTAGTTTTGAAAACCGAATCGCGAATATTTAAATATCAAAATACATATTTAAATATAAAAATACTCTTCACATTTGTTGTGTATATAGAAAATATTGTTTATCTTTGTAAATTATTAAAGAATTGACTATTTTTGCCCTTTTAGAGGCTTAACAACAAAAGAACAGACAGCAATGGAAGAGTTGATGAAGGATAGAATTCGTCTTGTAATGGAGAATCAGCATCAGACCCAAAAGGTATTTGCCAATTTCATTGGAATGAGCGAAGGTGCGCTTAGCAGCATCTTTAATGGTCGTACCAAACCTACGCTCAATATAGTTGAGGCCATCAAGAACAAGATTCCTAAAATCTCAACCGATTGGCTCCTCTTCGGTCGTGGTGAGATGTTTGAGAAAGATCCTTCTTCTGAGCTTAATATCGAAGATCAGACTTCCACCTCCCACCCTTCTTTTAGTGCTGATACTGTCCTCAATGAAGGTCAGCGCTCTGTCACTCCCTCTTCCTCTGAACCTACCTTTTTCGGCCAGCAACCCCTGCCTGCCCCACAACCGAAAGAAGTGATAAAAATAGTTGAAAAGAAGCCCCGCAAGATTACTGAGATTCGGGTCTTTTATGACGACCAGACTTGGGAAACTTTTGTCCCTGAAAAGAGCTGAAAAATAGGCCGTGAAACATTCTTTCTGAAGGTCTCATTTTGAGAGATTCTTCTCATCAGCCGCTCTAACTTTATATAGACATCCTATCTTATCGTTGGTGGTGTTCAGCCACTCAATGAGTTGGGTGTTAGGTGTGGGCTGCACCTTATGTTGGATTTCACTTACAAAGATAATGATCTTCGAAGACGGAATCAATTCTTTGGTAGATATATTTCTCATTAGTTGTGGACCGGTATAGCAGGGGACTTCTAAAAACAAAGGCCATTGTTCTGACTTTCTTTTTTGTTCAAGCATTTTAGGCTTCGACTTAGATTCTCTGCAGGCAGACCTTTCCTGAATCACCCGATAGCTTTGAGGGAGCTGATGATTTTTTGACCGAGAAAGCGGATTAAGGCTTTGCACGGGATATAATGACGCAAATCCAAAAGCACAGTATCAATTTCAGAAGCAAAGCTTAGAGAGCCGAAAAATAGCATTACGCAGTACGCACGGGATTGCAGAGATAACAATTATTCAGACGTTCTTAGCGACTTTCACCGATTAGCCTTTCTCCTCGCCAACAATGAAGAGAGATGGTCTGAGAATGGCTGATTGGGTATGAAAAAGATCGGCAAAAAAAAGAGGGTGTATCATATTCCGATGAAAAATCAGATGATGATACACCCTCTAAAATGCTTGATGATATGTTATGCGCGCTATTGGCGTTATCAGTAAGCGAGTCTAACAAAAGCGATGAAAAAGCGAGAAACAGGGACGGATTTCTACATGATTATTATCTCGTCAAATAGAGTTTAGCCAATGGCACCGATGATCTCGTCAACGCTTGAGCAGCCATGGTGGTCGAGCCAGTCATTGATGCCATCGCGAATTTTCATGGTGACTCCCGGATCAATGAAGTTGGCTGTGCCCACTTGGATGGCGGTTGCTCCACACATGAGGAATTCTATCGCGTCTTTGGCCGTCATTATGCCTCCCAAGCCGATTACGGGAATCTTCACGGCATGAGTTACATCGTAGACCATGCGCAGGGCCACTGGTTTCACGGCCGGGCCACTCAGGCCTCCCGTGCGAATGCTCAGCAGAGGTTTGCGGTGTTCTATGTCTACGGCCATTCCCAAGAGGGTATTGATCAGGGAGACGCAGTCTGCTCCCTCATCCTCACAAGTGCGGGCGATGCTGACGATGTCGGTCACATTGGGTGACAGCTTCACGATGAGAGTCTTGGGATAGACTTTTCTCACGGCACGCACCACCGAGGCCGCTCCCTCACAGGTGACGCCGAAGGCCATGCCGCCCTGTTTCACGTTGGGACAACTGATATTCAGCTCGATAGCTGGTATATTCTCCAATGATGCCAGTCGTTGGGCACATTCAGCGTAAGTCTGAGGTGAGTTGCCGCTTACGTTGACGATAAAGTTGGTTTGTATGTCTTTTATTTTCGGATAGATATGTTCGCAGAAGTAGTCTACACCTTTGTTTTGCAATCCCACGCAGTTGAGCATTCCCTGGGGTGTCTCGGCCATGCGGGGGTAATCATTACCTTGCCGCGGTTGGAGTGTTGTCCCTTTCACAATGATGCCGCCCAATTCTTCCAAAGGGACGAAATCGGCATATTCCAATCCATAGCCGAAAGTTCCGCTGGCCGTCATCACCGGATTTTTCAGCGACAGCCGATTGATCTTTACACTTAGATTTGCCATAACAATTGATTGATATTAAACACAGGTCCGTCTTTGCATACTCTCAGATTGCCTTCTGTCGTTTTCTCTACGCAACAGAGGCAGGCTCCTATTCCGCACGCCATCATGTTTTCCAACGAAGCCTCACAGTCTATGCAAGCATGTGAGGCATATCGTGCCACAGCCATCATCATGGGTTTGGGGCCGCAAGTGCAGATGCGGTCAAAACGTTGCTGCTTGAGGATCGAGTGGTTGGTGACGAATCCCTTTTCTCCCTGCGACCCATCTTCGGTGGTGACATATACGTTGCCCAACTGTTCAAAGTAGTCCAGTTCCAAAAGGTCTTTGGCCGAACGTGCTCCAAGGAGAAAAGAAGGTTTCAGGCCTTGTTCTTGCAGGCGTTTGCCGGCAAAAAGCAGTGGGGCCACGCCCACGCCACCGCCTACGAGCAGGACTCCCTCATTGGGGCGCTGAGCCAGCGTGAAATGGTTTCCTAAGGGAAAAACGCAGTTGAGCGTATCGCCAGCCTTGAGTGCATAGAGGCTCTTCGTGCCATCTCCAACGGCTGCCACCAGGATCCACATCTCATTGCGTTCGGGATCAAAATAATTAATGGAAATGGGACGGCGGAGGAATGTGGAGGCACTGCCATCACAGCGCACTTCGACAAACTGGCCGGGTTCCATCTGTGGCAGTGCCTCGTCGCGTGTGAGCTTCAGCAGCGTATGCTTGTCCGACAAATGCTCAGCCGACACCACAGTCAGATCTTGACAATATTTCTTCATTTCTGATAAGGTTTTATTTCTTTTGCAATGGTATAAAAAATAAGGAAAACTCCGAGAGACGATAAAGCCAGAAAGAATCCTGAGCCCTCTTCCTCTCTCATTTCACCTCTTCGGCATCTTGGATATCGTTGAGTTGTGCCTTCTGTCTCTGGTTGGCCATTTTTTCCCAAGCCTTCTTCAGCCGGTAAATCTTGAATGCATTGGTACATTCCACGACTCCGTAGACCATTAAGGCCCAGCCAATGATGAACAGTGGGAGAGAGGCCGTGTCGACTGGTTGCGCCACACAGTATACTCCGATGAGGAGGAGTATTGATGGGAATATCCAGAAAATGAAAGGGACGGAGCCGTATCTCCGTGCTTGAGCAAGGGAAACAAACTGGCCTATAGTGGCCAAGATGACTATGCAGCCAAGAATGACGACCACACCTCTGATGAACGTGATGGGCATGAAGGCCAAAATAACGCCAAGAACCATGGAGCCTAATCCGCCAATGGGGAATGCGGGTGTCATCGCTTGGCTGACGCTGTCGGTCACGGTTGAGGTGTCCCGGCCCAGATTGCGCTTGTTGGCGTAATAGATGATAACCGATGTGAGTCCGGAGAGAAAAAACAGAATGCCGATGGCGATGGTCAGCCACGTCACGGTGTCCTCACGATACTTCACAAGTAAGGCGCCGACGATGATCGCCACAATGGCGCGGAAAACAGAACTTTGTAAGAGCCTCATATAGATGCTGGATTTGTTTATTGATAATATTATGGGCAATGGCATCCGTGTAAGCGGAGGACCCATGTGCTTCAAGATTCTACAATCGAATGATTGTGCGCCAACTGCTCCTTCTCGTCTCACTCCCTCCAAGTCTCACTTGGAAAGCTCCATGGAACTTGGCTGCTACGGTCTTCCTGCTGACTCGGAGAGGGTATGCGGGGCCAAATTCTGTAATCATTGCTGTGTCACCGCGCGGCAGGACAGTAGGTGGCACAAGCCAAGAGTCTTGTCCGACACGCTTGCCAAAGCGGGCTCCGCACAGAATGCTGGCAGAGAACGGCATGAGAAGAATAGAAGAAGTAAGAATTGATAGAGAAAGCATACGCATTTTGTCTTTTCTTGTTGCAAAATTAATAATTTTCTGTAATTTTGCAGGCGGAAAAATGATATTATTCGAAAAATGACTAAATTATTTTTAGTGCGCCACGGCGAGACGGTGGACAATGCGGCTCAGATCTTGCAGGGTCAGGAGCAGGGCGAGCTCAATGAGCATGGCAGAGAGCAGGCAAGGGAAGTGAGAGACAAACTGAAAGACGAGAAGATAGATGTCTTCGTATCGAGCGACTTGAAGCGTGCTGTCGATACGTGCCGTATTATCGGCGAGGCTCACGGCAATCCCCAGATAGTGACTACCCCTTTGCTTCGTGAGCGTGACTGGGGAAGCTTTACGGGAAAGTATATACCCGATTTGGACTGGCGGAACAACTGGCCCGACGACGTCGAGAGCTTGGAGCATCTCAAGAGCCGCGCCCAGAATTTCCTTACGTGGCTAAAGGTGACCTATCCCGACAAAACCGTGCTCGCTGTAGGGCATGGCATCGTCAACAAAGCCATACAAAGTGTATATTTCAAGAAACCGATGAATGAAATTCTCAAGATGACCAACGCTGAGGTGAGAGTCCTCCTGCTTTGATGGCAGACTGTTGGCAATAAGGAGGATGGGCTGAGCAGATTTTTTCCCCTTTTTGCTCAGCCCATTTTGTAAGCGTAATCTCCTTGCGTTAATGGTTGATGAGTCCTTCGATGTATTTGCAGATGATGCCAATACCTTTTTCATTCTCTCCTCCTTGCGGAATGATGATGTCGGCATATCGTTTTGTGGGCTCAATAAACTGTTCGTGCATAGGTTTTAGCACTTTCAGATAGCGGTCAACCACCATGCTCACGGTGCGTCCGCGGTCGATGGTGTCGCGTTGGATGTTGCGAATGAGCCGTTCGTCGGGGTCGGTGTCCACAAAGATCTTCAAGTCCATCATGTCGCGCAGTCGTTTGTTGATCAGCGACATAATTCCTTCCACGATGATGACCGGTTTCGGTTCCACACGTATAGTCTCCGGAAGGCGGTTGGAGAGGATGTAGGAATAGGTGGGCTGGTCTATAACTTTGCCATGGCGCAAGTCGTCGATTTGTTTGATCAGCAGTTTCCAGTCGAAGGCATCGGGGTGGTCGAAGTTGATCGCCTTGCGCTCTTCTTCTGTCAGTCCCGTTGTATCGTTATAGTAAGAGTCGAGAGGAACCACGGCCACATAATTCGGAGGCAGTGATTCTACGATTTTCTTTACCACCGTTGTCTTGCCCGACCCTGTGCCGCCGGCAATGCCTATGATGGTGACTTTGTCTTGGTTTGCATTCATTATTTGTTGGAATTAGGATATTCAGCATTGAGAGTCATCAGAAGTCCAAGCTGCTCAAGCATTGTTCGATAGAACTCTGCTTTTTTTTCTACGCTCATCGGATAGGCTCGCGACGAACTTGGCATACGATACAGCCGCAGTGTGCGCTGGCCGAAGGAGAAGGGTCTGCTTTGTCCCATCTTCAACTGTTTCACGTCGATGCCGTAGTGTTGCGTGAAGACCTTCGTGGCAAGCTGTCCAGCCGTGAGTACTCCCTTACACTCCGGCAGGGCGCTGAGCAGAGCATCAAGGTCGGTGGACTCCACGATTTCCAGGTCCTTGTCGGATGCCGTACCTTTCGTGCGGCGTATGCGGTAAGCCGTATCGTAGAGGGCTATACCCCGTTCACGCAGAAAAGATTTCAGATCTTCCAGCCTGAAGCGTTTCTCTCCCGGGATCTCAAAGTGGTGCTTGTCGGCAAAAAACAACCAACCGAAGATGCGCCACATGTCGTTTTGAAAGTTAGGGTAGTAAAACCTCATGCTCCACCGTTTTTCCGACGGTGGGAAGGTGCCGAGCATCAGCAGGCGTGCGTTGGCTGGCAAAAACGGCTCGAATGGATGCGTCTCTATGGGATTCATTATTGCAAAGTTACAAATTTTTCTCTATTCGTAATCCTTCGGCTGGTATTTTTTCGTCGATAACGTGTAAATCGCTGAAAAAAGAGACTGAATTGTTTGGCTGTGCGGAATATTCTTATTAATTTTGCAACCCAAACAGAACAACTTAATTAATAACAAATAAAGAAATGAAGAAAGGTATTCATCCCGAAAACTATCGCCCCGTCGTATTCAAGGATATGTCCAACGGCGATATGTTCCTTACAAAGTCCACCTGCAAGACAACAGAGACAGTGGAATTTGAAGGTGAGACTTACCCAGTGGTAAAGGTAGAAATTTCAAGCTCTTCTCACCCCTTCTATACAGGTAAGAAGAAGCTCGTCGACACAGCAGGTCGCGTAGACCGCTTCATGAGCCGTTACGGTAAGCTGAAGAAGTAATACCTACCGCCATACAAAGAAATTAAGCGCACCGAGGATGTAGTTGCATATGCATTCCCGGTGCGCTTTTTTGTATGACGTAGAATATAGAGAATGGTGGCGGAAGCCGTATGATCGTATGGCGGTTGCGGTATGATCGTATGGCGGTTGCCACGGGAACTCGTGGCAAATGCCACGAGATGTGAAGAACGCTACGGGAAATCTCCGTCCGCTTATGTCCCTCGTCAGATAGATGTGGGGTAAAAAATAGGCGATAGGTGAACTTTCACAAGTATCGCCTATCGCCTTTTGCTCCTTATCGTGTGCTCTTTTATTTCTCGCCACTGAACGTCAGGGTGACCCCTTTCGCGCTGCCGCTTGTAAAATAAGACCAGTCGAATTCGTCGCTTTCAGAATTGTCCTCGGCCACAATCTTTCCGGTAAACGTGCGCTCATTCAGTCTCAAGTCGTCATATTTGATGACCATTTTGTATTTGTTCGCCACGTTGTTGGGATCGATATACTCAATGATGATGTCGCCCGGATTGTTCTCGGTGTCAATATACCAAGTGAACTGCCGCGAGTAGGTGGCCTGGGTGTTGTCGCCCTCGAAGTCGTTCTGCAACCCGTTGCCGAATGTGGCGTTGGAAGCACTGGCCAAAGTAAAGTTGATTTCCGTGTAGTACTTCACCGTGACCCACTTCCCCGTATTGTCCTTAAAAGTAGCCTGGGTCGTTCCGTGCCAGTCGCCGGCCAGGGTTTGGGCCATTTTCACGAAGTCTATCTGATCATTTGGCTGGTCGCCTCTGTGGTCACCGTCGCGCCAGTTGTGGCCATAGTATCCATCGTCGTAATACCAGTCGTCATCGTCATCACAAGCGACGAATGTCATGCTGCACAGGGTGACGAGCAGCAGGAATAAGTAATTGTAGCGTTTCATCCTATTTTCTTTTTAGTTGTTCGTTGTTTCAAATACAGTAGGCTTGCCGTTGCCCATCGTCTGATAGAGATCATATTCCGCGAGGGTCTCTCCCGTTCTGTCGTCCACGAAGAAGCCGTGCATTTCGTCGTCGTAGCGGCTGTGAGGGATGTTGCCCTTGAGCCATACCCGTAGATTTGAGTTGTCGTCGTACTGGATGAAGATTTCTCCATTGCGCACCCACCAGTGGAAAGGTGCCTGCGAATAGTTGTACCAGCCACGATCCGTCTCCCAGCCCGTTCCGCTTGTCGAGTAGTCGTCATACTGATAGAAGTAGAATGTGGCATCATAGGATCTGTTGCCGTCGTAGATGGAGCCATGCCATTGCCCGGCCAGATAGTAGGCCGTATCTTGATCATCATCGCACGATGTGAGGCCCAAGGTCAGCAGGGCTGTCAGGCCAAGGGCCAATGTTTGGATAACTTTCTTCATATTGCTGTTTTCTTGTTTCTGATGCAAAGTTAGCTTCTTTCATCCAATAAGCAAATAGAAATTGTGGATATTCTTATAGGCTTTTCCCTATAGATAAAGGAAATTCCCTAAATAACTTTAATTCGTCGTTATCTGGCTTTCTCATTTCTTATCTTTTTGCTAACTTTGCATTTATTCTGAAAAGGAAATACAAATCAGGAAAAAGTAAGATTAGAAATGAAAACAGTTTATGATTATTCGGTGAAAGACCGTAGAGGTCATGAGGTTTCTCTGAAGGAGTATGCCAATGAGGTTCTGCTCATTGTGAATACGGCAACCAAATGCGGTTTTACTCCTCAGTATGAGGAATTGGAGCAGCTCTACGAGAAGTATCATGCCCAGGGCTTTGAGATTCTCGATTTTCCCTGCAATCAGTTTGGTCAGCAGGCTCCCGGTACCGACGAGAGCATCCACCAATTCTGCAAGCTCACCTATGGCACCGAGTTCCCTCAGTTCAAGAAATTGAAGGTCAATGGCGACGATGCCGACCCTCTCTATAAATTCCTCAAAGAGCAGAAAGGTTTTGCCGGTTGGGATGAGACGCATCCCATCTACCCGATTCTCGACAAGATGCTCTCCGAGGCTGACCCCGACTACAAAAGCAAGCCCGATATCAAGTGGAATTTCACTAAGTTCCTCATCAATAAGAAGGGTATGGTAGTAGCCCGGTTTGAACCTACCGAGAAAATTTCCCATATCGCCACGCAGATTGAGAAGTTGTTGGCTGAATAATCACTAATAAAAAAAAAGACTCTATTATGGAATACACGCGTTGTTTGATCATCGGCAGCGGTCCCGCCGGCTACACAGCAGGCATCTATACGGGCCGTGCCAACCTCAATCCTGTGCTATATTGTGGTGTGTTGCCCGGCGGACAGCTCACCCAGACCACAGTGGTAGAAAATTTTCCCGGCTATCCCGACGGCGTAGACGCCAACGAGATGATGGGTGATCTGGAGAAGCAGTGCCGCCGCTTCGGCTGTGATGTCCGCACGGGAGTCGTTACCGAGGTAGATTTCTCCAAGAAGCCTTACCGTGTAAAGACAGACCATGGTGAAGAGCTTGAGGCGGAGACCGTCATCGTTGCCACAGGGGCTTCGGCCAAATACCTTGGCCTTCCCGATGAGAAGAAATATAACGGCCAGGGCGTGAGCGCTTGCGCCACATGCGACGGGTTCTTCTATCGCAAGAAGACTGTGGCTGTGGTAGGTGGTGGCGACACGGCCTGTGAGGAAGCCACCTATTTGGCCGGACTTGCCGCAAAGGTATATATGATTGTACGCAAGCCTTTCATGCGGGCAAGTGACATCATGATCAAACGCGTGGAGGACAATCCGAAGATAGAGGTTCTCTATGAGACCAATACGGTTGGTCTCTATGGCGAAAATGGTGTTGAGGGTGCCCATCTTGTATATCGCAAAGGCCAGCCCGACGAGCGGAAGTATGACCTTCCTATCGATGGATTTTTCCTTGCCATTGGGCACAAGCCCAATACTGATGTGTTCAAAGGGCAGCTCGACTTGGACGAGGTTGGATATATCAAGACCATAGCCGGAACACCCCGCACAAATATAGAAGGCGTTTTCGCTGCGGGCGATTGTGCCGACAGCGTCTATCGGCAGGCTGTTGTTGCAGCCGGAAGTGGTTGTATGGCAGCTCTTGAGGCCGACCGCTATCTGAACAAAATCGGAAAGTAAACATTTCGTTGCAAATCAGGCCGCCATGCGTCGTGTAGGGTTTTTCCTACCCCCACACCCGTTTGGCGGCTTTTTTATATACCGATGGCGAAGCGTTTCCTGTTTGCTTGTGACGCTGTTTTTTGGAGGGGAGTGCCGTCAACGTAGATGAGATTCATCCCTTCTCGGGCTTGAAGCAAGTTTTTCTTTAGCTATCAAAAAAAAGACCATAGACTTGCGTGTCTACGGTCTTTTTATATTTCACTAACTAAAAGAATCTATCTTTCCATAGCAATCATTTCATCAGTCCGCGGTTGCGGAGCGTGTTCGTCAGAATCAACTCATACTTTTGCATCTGCTTGCCCGTGAGCACGTAGCTCATGTGCTTCAGATCTTTCTCCACAGCCTTGTCTATCATGGCCTGCTTGTCAGCTTTGCTTGCGTTGGCAGCACTCATCATCTCTGCGCAGAAGTTCTTGTGTATGTCCTTCACCTCGTCGATCTGGTCTGGAGTCAGATTCAGTGCAGCACTTAAGCGCTCGTAGTTGAGCGTCATGTTGTAAGCCTGTTGTTCTGCGTTGGCATTGTTCTTCGTGTCGGCAGCAAAACTCATGGTCAAACTCATCACTGCTACCAAAGTCAATACAATCTTTTTCATAATTTAATCCTTTCTTTCGTTTCAACTGCCGCTCACTGCTGGCAATTGGTTATCCTTTTTTATTATCCTTTGTTACTTGTCCGCCTTCTGCGGTTTCTTTTTACGAATGCAAAGATAAGCTTTTTTAGATGACTAACTTACATTTTGTTGTTTAAATTGCATGAAATGATTGATTTCTTGACCGAAATCAAATCAATTGATTTCAATCAGTAGCCAGTTGCCTCTGTTTTTTCGATCATTTCTTGTCTCTATCTTGTCACTTTGTCTCATTCAGTGATTTCTTGCTCCGTCAATCCTCTCAACGCTCTGTGTCCGTCTACAACCAACATACCTTACAGCCTTCTCCCTATTGGACAAAGCTCTCAATAGACCGTTGCCATTTTATTGGCTGCTTAGAAACAAAGCAAAGATGTGAAAATAAAAATGCAGCAGAATGTTTTGTTTTACCGTCAATTTCTACTATCTTTGCGGTAGAAAAAATATACTTATTTATTAATTGCAATGAAAAGAATTAAGAGTTTCATTATTGTTTTGGCGGCAGTGCTGATGTTTGCAGCATGCGGCACCACTGAAACTGTACCTGTGACAGGTCGTAAGCACAACATCTCTGTCAGTGACGAGCAGGTGTTGAGTCTTGCCAATCAAGAGTATCAGAAGTACATGTCGACAGCTAAGAAATCCACCAATGCTGCCCAAACAGCTATGGTAAATCGAGTTGCCCGCAATCTGGCCAATGCTGTTGAGACTTATTTGAGAAACAATGGCTACTCCAATGAGTTGAAGAATCTCAAATGGGAATTCAATCTTGTTCAGGACAAGCAGGTCAATGCCTTCTGTATGCCTGGCGGTAAGATTGTTGTGTATGAGGGTTTGCTGCCCTACACACAGAATGATGCCCAGCTGGCCATCGTGCTCGGACATGAGATCGCTCATGCTGTGGCAAAGCATAGTGCCGAGCAACTTTCCAAACAGCAGAACCAGCAAATTGGTACCAGTATTCTTGGCACCGTGCTCAATTCTACTGTGGGCAACGGTGTTGGCGACGTGGCCAGCCAAGTGGCAGGAACCTATTTCTCTTTCCGCAATCTTAAGTACAGCCGCGATAATGAATCTGAAGCCGACCATATTGGTCTTATCTTCGCAGCTATGGCTGGTTATGATCCGCGTGAGGCTATTCCTTTCTGGAAGCGTATGCAACAGGGCGGAAGCAGCAATCAGAATGATCTCTTCAGCGACCACCCCTCTGATGCCAAGCGTATCGCAGCCCTGGAGAAAGAGATGCCTGAGGCTTTGAAGTATTATAACGTGAAGGCTTCTACCACCAAGAAATCAACTACGACATCCAAGCGGAGCACGTCTTCCAAGAAGAGGACCTCTCACCGTAGATAATAATTATAAAAGAGATTTCTGCCGGCAGCTACAGGTGCCGAGGAAATCTCTTTTGTCTCTCTCGCGCTATCATTATCCTCTTGTCATCCACCTTAAAACTTTTTCAGTTATGCTTGATTACTTCGTGACTCATTATTGGCTGGTATGGCTCATTGTAGCCGGAGTCCTGCTCATTCTCGAATTGGGTTTTGGCGATTTCTTTCTCACTTGTTTGGCCGTTGGTGCCTTGGTGGCGCTGGTTTTCTCGTTGTTTTCTCTTCCTTTTGGGGCTCAAGTATTGGTTTTTGCCATTACCGGAGTTGCCAGCATCTATCTGCTCCGTCCTCGGTTGCTCCATGCCTTGCAGGCCAAAGCCGACCATCGCGAGAGCAATGCCGAGGGGTTGATTGGCCGTACGGGTGTCGTCGTAGAACCTGTTGATGCTGGAAAAGACGGTTATGTGAAGGTCGACGGCGACGTGTGGAGAGCCAAGAGTAAGGATGGAAGCCCAATAGCTGCTGGCAAGAACGTGAGAATCGTCAGCATGGAGAGCATCGTTGTGACTGTGGTTGCCGTTTAGCCTGCTGCAAGTTTTCTTCAAAAAAATATTCATTTCAGAGATTATCAATAATGACTGCTTTATTAACTGTATTAAATTTCCCTTCTATGAGCACATTACAAATTGCCTTGGTAGTTATCATTGTTTTGGTTTTGATTTTTGTCAAGAAAGCCATCATCATCGTGCCGCAGAGCGAGACGCGTGTCATCGAGCGGCTCGGCAAGTATTACGCCACCCTCAAGCCGGGCGTGAACATCATCATTCCGTTTATCGACCGCCCCAAGATCATGGTCAGCATGAGCCGTGGACACTATACCTACAGGTCGGCCATCGACCTGCGCGAACAGGTGTATGACTTTGCCCGTCAGAACGTGATTACGAAAGACAACATCCAAATGGAAATCAATGCCTTGCTCTACTTCCAGATTATGGATCCCTTCAAGGCCGTCTATGAGATCAACGACCTGCCCAATGCGATTGAGAAACTCACGCAGACCACGCTGCGCAACATCATCGGTGAAATGGAACTTGACCAGACGCTTACTTCACGCGACATCATCAATACCAAACTTCGTGGCGTTCTCGACGATGCTACCAACAAGTGGGGTATCAAGGTGAATCGCGTGGAACTGCAGGACATCATTCCTCCCCAGAGCGTGCTGAATGCCATGGAGAAACAGATGCAGGCCGAACGCAACAAGCGTGCCACCATCCTCACGTCGGAAGGAGAGAAACAGGCACAGATTCTTGCCTCGGAAGGTGAGAAGACTGCTACGATCAATCGGGCTGAAGCCGACAAGCAACAAGCCATTCTGAGGGCTGAGGGTGAGGCTACGGCGCGCATCCGTAAGGCTGAGGCTGAGGCTGTGGCCATTGAGAAAATCACGGAGGCTGTTGGCAAGTCGACAAATCCGGCCAACTATTTGCTTGCGCAGAAGTACATTCAGATGTTGGAACAGGTGGCCGAAGGAGACAAGACCAAGACTGTATTCCTTCCTTACGAGGCTACCAATCTCATGGGAAGTATCGGAGGAATTAAGGAACTTTTCAAAGGCGAGTAATATTCCTTATTATAAAGGGCAGGACGCGGAAAACGTCCTGCCCTTTATGGTATAAAGCGGTGGAAATAATGTCTTGCAGCGGTTCTGCTATCTTCTTATGATGAACGAGCCAGTGCTGCCTGCATCCGGCCCATTCACTTGAACGATGCTGAGTCCGCGAGGCAGTTCTATATCTGTATCGCCTGCCAATCGGTGTGTCATGACCAGGCAACCAGCTGTCGTATAGACGTTTACAGTGAATGGGGAGGATAGAGGAGAGGAGAAGATCACTCTTGCTCCCTGCTCGATGGGACGCAGGCTTACGGTGGATGGCTGATGGTCGCTGATACCTCTGATGCCAAGTGTGCCAAGAATATATAGCAGTCCTTTGTAGGCGTCTATCTGTCCATATCCGTAGTAGTTGTTGGGATAGGTCATTGTATTGTCAGGATGGCTCGACGTGTGAGCAATGATGTCTTTCACGTCATCGGGTGTGAGGTCGGGCTTGGCCTGCAGCCACAAAGCCACACAGCCCGTTACGACAGGAGCCGACATAGACGTTCCTGTGTTGGCTGCCCAAAGAAATGTGCGTCCATCATATTGGAACTTGTTGATGAAGGATTTCTCGTCGGTTTTCTCTCCCTCACTTTCTAAGTAGAAGCTGCTGTAGGAAGATATTACATTGGTTCCCGGAGCTACGACTTCTGGTTTCAGTCTGTTGTCGAACGTTGGTCCTTTTGATGAATAGTAGGCAAGTTCACCATTGGTGCCATTGGGATAATTCATTGTTTCGCCCAGATAGTTGACAAACTGCGTGCGGTAGCTGTTGGCTCCCGCACAGATTACCGATGGTGCGCTGCCGGGAGAGTTGACGCTGTGGTCGGTCAGTATTTGTCCGGGCAGAGGATTGGAGCCTTTGTAGAAATAGCCGTTGAATGCGATAAGGTCAACATTCGACTGGCCTTCTGCACCAAATGTCACGATGTCTCGTCCGCCAAAATAGCTGTTCGACGAAGTGACGATCACATCCAGGCATCTGTCCGACGGGATGTAGCAAGAGGGATAGGCCACAGCTTGAATCTTGTATTTCAGGTTGCCGGCCATGATGCTGTCGTTCATGATGGAGTCGGAAGTGCCTAACAGACTATCCACATCGATTCTCATTTCCTTTTTGCTGCCATTGTCTGTGAATGTTGCAACAAAGCGGTAATTGCCATCGCCTTTCAATGTAAGGTGAGCTCGGTTGGTATCGTAGTTGGAGAATCCAGCTCCAGCTAAACCTTCATCCGCAGACTTATGGATAAAACGCGGTTGGCCTCCTGTGTTTCCAGCTGAGGCTACAATGATTTTTCCTGGGCCGGTGAGGCTGTCTAATAGTGCGTAATACAGTTGATCGTAACCATGATAATCCTGAAAAGAACCTTCGCTGAGATTGATCACGCATGGCTTTCCTGCCTTTTGCGCATAGTCGAAGATATATTTGAAACCGAGAGCATCCGTAGCGTAGGTGTATTTGTAGTATTCTGTAGAGTCTATGATTGCCGCGTCGTCACTTGTAGCATTGCAGACCAGACATATGTCACTCTCTGGAGCTATCCCCCGATATTCTGTGTCGTAGCCGCTTCCTGCCGCAATACCTGTGGTATGCGTGCCATGGGTCTGTATGTAGCCGTCGCGTGGACAGCCAATGGCCTTCAACTCTTCTTCTCCTACATAGTCGCGTCCAACGTACAGCTGGCTGTTCAGCGTGTCGACAGCCAATTGGTCCCACATTGCCCTGATGCGGTATCGGCTCATGTCACGGCTGTAGAAATTGGGATGTAGTAGGTCGAATCCGATATCCATTACGCCCACGACTACTCCTGTTCCGTCGAAAGCTTGTGGGAGTGCCTCACCTTCGTTGGCAGGAATCGCTTGGGTGATGATGCGTGTTGTGTCCATCAGCACGCTCATGCGCGGCCCAGCCTCAATGCGCTCAATGCTTGGTTCCAGTGACAATCGGCCCAGTTGGGCCAAGGGGATCGCTACGATATGAAGTTGGTTGCCAAAGTTTGCCAGCTGTTGGCAACCGTATTTTTCAAAGACTGCGGCCGATTCCTTCTGTGTCTTTACAATCGTTGTGATGACACCCTGTCGCAACGCCCGTTGACGCAAGGCTGGAGAGCGCAAAACAATGGGGGCTTTCACTTCCATTGCAGCTTGTCTCACGAGTGGCGACATTTTTTGCCAGGCTTGCGCATTGCCGTTCAGACTGTGCAGCAGGATTGAAATAACAAGTAATAATCTCTGGATCATCGTAGTGTTGTTTTTCAGTTTTACATTCCTTTCGGCAAAAATACGATTACCATCTCCAGTTAAAACTATCTGATGCTTTTCGACAGGAATTGTATCTTGCTTTCGTCCCTGGGTTTAGCTTGTGGTTGCTCATCAGGATAACCGATGGCAATGATGTAACAAAGCTTGTAGCCTTCGGGCAGATGAAGTTGTTCGAGGTAAGGTCTGCAGTCTTCGTTGTTGATAAGGAAAGCTACTGGTCCGCCCAGACAGCACGTGCCTAATCCAAGTGAAGTGGCTGCCAACATCATGTTCTCGCCAAGCATTCCTGCGTCTAAAGTCTGTTGTCCGCCCGGAGTGGCAACACAGATGAGGTTGGGGGCATTGCGGAACATATTCTTGAAATTCTTGTCACGGCTGACCATTTCAGGGCGGGATTTCTTGAAGATTTCCGTTGTAGCTTCTATCCAGCCATAGTCCTCCACTATTCGTACGGCCCATTGTTGGCTGTTCATGCCATTGGGAGCATGGATACCACACATTGCTATCTGGTTTAGCTTCTCATGTTCAACGGGCTTGTCGAGATACTTGCGCACTGATCGGCGCGACATTATGTTTTTGATCACTTCATTATCAGCAGCTTCCAAGGTTTGTTTTCCAACTGCTTTGGGGGGCCATGCATTGAGAAATCGGAGCACCTTGTCTTTGTTGTAACCTTTTCCTTCCTCCAAAAAACTTGAGTCCTGGATGTGCAAAACTTTCCCATTTTGGTCAAGGACGACGAAAACTGGAAAACCGAACCGTTGTGGATTTCCAAGGCGATTCATAAGGGCTCCTGCAACTTCTGCTTGATCCGCTCCCTTGGATTTGGTGGGATTGTAGTTGATGTGAGCGTAGATGAAGTTTTCGGCGATCACTTTCATGATATCTGCGTCCTTACTTATGAAGTCGGCAAAACGAAGGCACCATGGGCACCAGTTGCCACCCACTTGGCAGATGACAAACTTCTCACTGCTACTGGCTTTGGCCACAGCCTCATCGATCTGTGTCATCGGATTGATGTTTTCATCATATACCTTCTTCAATCCGGTTTGAGCCATTGTAAGAAACGTGGTGAGTGCAAGGGCAATTGATAATAAAGTTCTTTTCATATTCATCAGTATTTTTGTGGAAAATGTAGGATGATGCAAACTGGGTCCTTGAGAAAACCAGTACTCAAAGAAGAATGTCTGGCAATTGCATTTCGAGCATAGGGCTACAGTTTCTTGTGCTTGGAAACAAGGGCGTTAATTCCTATGTAGATGGCGTTCAAAATCAAGTAACTAACGATAAAAGTACCTATGGCAGCCACAAAACTTCCTGCTTTTTCAGACAGAATCATGCTGATCAGAATAAACAAGCAAGAACAACTCCTGGTGACGATAGATTTATCGTCAGGATCAATTCCATAAGCATTGATGATTTCTTTGACCGACATCGTTATTATTATGATAGAACGAGATAGGGACGATATGGGAATAATACTTATTTTCTCAGAACATTATGGTATATCTCCAAGCACTTGTTAAGCATTTTCTCTTTTGTAAACAGGTCGTTATAACGGATTTTAGCCCCCTTTGAGAGTTGATCATATAGTTCTTTGTTGCTCATCACTTTTTTGATGGCGTCACTTAATTGTTTGGAGTTACATGGCTCAACGTTGAAGCCTGAAATTCCGTCGGCATTCACCCAAGATACCCCAGAATGGGGAATTTTCGTAGCAATAATGGGTTTACCACAAGACATGGCCTCTATTTGAACGATGGCAAAAGCCTCTGTCTTGTAGATGGAACTTAAACAATATAGGTCGCATGCACCGTAGTAGGAGGGTAGATCTTCATCTGAGACTCTTCCCAACAGCACTACTTTGCTGTTTAGTTTTTTGCTTTCTATTTGTTCTTGAAGCTCATTTTTGAGTGCTCCCGACCCTCCAATGAGGACAATATAATCGTCGGGTAAGAATTCTGCAGCATCTATAAGGAATTTGTACCCCTTATAGGTCACGAGTCTTCCCAAAGAGAAAATGATCTTTTTTCCCAAAAAGCGTTTTCTGATTTTTTCAACTTTTTGGGGATTGGGTAATACGGGGTCGATACCGATTGGCATACTTGTGAGTTTATCTTTGGCATGCTTTAGGTGTGGTGACTCGTTAACATAAATTGGTGTTGTACCAACAATGACATCTGCGCGATGTATGATCCAGTTTTGCAAAGGCATGTAAAACTTCAGAAGGACGTGTTGCTTGATAATGTCGCTATGCCAATGCAACACTACTTTCCCATGATAATTTGAAAGTAGAAGAGCCAATGCGCCCATGGGGTCTGGATGGTGCAAATGGATGATATCGTATTGATTGCAACGGCTTCTTAATTCTGTGATCATTGAAGGTGATATACATGTTGCATAACGTTTTATCCATGTAGGAGTGGTGATGAGTTTGGCGTTTTCATTGAGTTGCTTTACCATAGTATGGCGTTTGCCAGTTTCATCAGCGCATAACATGTCACAATCAACACCTGCCGTTGAAAGAGCGACAGTAAGGTCGAACATCACTTTCTCTACGCCACCTGTGATGGGATAGAACTTGCCAAGTTGCAGTACTTTCATAATTAAGACATCTATTCTTTAACAGCTAAACATTGATTAATGGATACTGCTGAGGAGTTTATCTATATTCAAAATTTGCGGAAAACAAGTCTGAGCCATTTATTATCAAGTACCATGTCGCTTCCATTTAACCGTTCGATATAGAAACTCTCCCTTGTTGAGTTGATACCGTATTTTGAAATTGGGGAAATGTCAATCAAAAGCGTGTCGCCAAGATCACGGTCACTGATTCGTGGCTCAGTGATGATTAAGGAATCACCAGCATGACTAAACCGATAAATAAAAAACTCTGCCTTCTCAGTATTGTTGGTTTGCATCAAATTATTTTGGAAAGACCAGTAAAGATGTTTTTCCTTATAGTTAAGCGATCCGTGACCAAGCGTGTCGACTCTTTCCAAATGCCACATGCCGTCAAGATCACCATTGTCAGAAGATTCGAATTCACATCCACCAAGGGTTGTCATCAAGCTAAGGGCTAAGAATATGATAATTATTTTTGCTTTCATCTTTGTTTTTTAGTATTTAACCATCCAAATTTAGTCACTGTAATCTGGAAGCCCTTGTTATGTCCTAAGATAGAACCGAAATCCATACCATAGTTGGCTGTAATGGTCCAGTTTGTGAGGAACTCATAAGCAGCTTCGGCCATAAAACTGACGTTATGGCGTCTTTTTGTATAGGGTTCATCATAAGTTCCCAACCCTTCCTGATAAGTAGCCATGAACCTGTAGTGAAGATTACAGAGCGGGCTGCCACTGACCCCAAGATGTAAGGCTTTGAATCTTGTATTGGTGAAATAGAGCCTTCCATCCTTATTATAAATCGGCGAGGTGTACAGAGGATTGCCTATGGCTTGTCCCCAATGTTGCCAACCTGCATATATATTATGGTTGTAATAGTTATCCCGGCCACCAATATGGTCACTTACGCCCTTGTTGTGGTCGTGGTAGATTGGCCCGCTTTGGTATTCTGTATATAAGTACTCGAACACGATATCTCGAATCCATGTTCCGTATTTCATATTAATTTCAAGACCTAACATCCAGTCCTTAAAGTCATAGAGCAGATAGCGACGCTTTTTCTTGGCATCCCATTCTGAGCCTGATCCAAAGCCGTCATAGTCAACTTGGAACATTCCAGAATGATCCTCAAAAAACTTATCGAAGTAAAAGCCAAACTTCCAGGTTTCTGCATCGTAATTGATGCGTCCAACCCAACTACCGAGTTGGTCCCCTTCCACGTTTTTATAGTTACCGTCTGTAGCATCAGAGCCACCAGGGATGAGAGCATCTTTAAAAGCACTTAACCCTGTGTTTCCTTTTATTTCTCGCAGTCCACCACCACGCTGTGGAATGTAAAGGGTGCCACCGAAAAGAGATGCCATCTCTAATCCTAACTCTGCAGAAAGAGGGGTAAAGCTATCAGGGTTGCCCAAGCGGATATATCCAGCTTTGCTGTGATAGAGTACTTTTTTCCCGTATTTCGTCTTAGCGCTGGTAAAATCTTCTTCCCAATTCCCATCGGTCAACATTCCATAGGATACATGCCCTTTTAGGGCAAGCCACCGTATCTTGAAGACATTCCACCATTGGTCAAGTGCCAATCTAATTTGTGGGACAGGACGGGCATTGATACCAAGTGTCTGTGATCCACTGCTGAGACGGTTGTTTTTCATTTCCATAGGCCATTCTTTGGCTCCAATAGTTAACACGCCCTTCAACCATCGTCCTTCAATATAGGCTTGCTGGATAATGGATTTGCTTGTATAATGGTAGGCGCCAGCAATATCCAGGGCATATCCAAGCCCCCATTTGTGAAGAGAATCAGTAGTTAACTTGCGCTCCACAGCTGCACGAAGGTAACCGTTGTTTTTCTCCAGCGAGCTTAGTCCATTGTGATTGGCGTTTAGCCAAAGGGGGGTTCGATTGTCACTGACTGATCCTTGCATTTGAATCCTATAACTCAGTCCTTCATCCAACCGAATTTTCGTATCTTGAAACTCCTGAGCATATGTAGGCCATGAAAGGAGGTAGAATGCCAATAGTATGGAAAATTTGTGATTCATTCATTTCATCTTTGTTGAATGGAAAACGTTGCCATTGCTGAAATATTGTATGAATAACTCCAAAAGTAATAGCGCACAGGATATTCGAAGGATATGATATCCGTAGGTATCTTTGGGGGAATATCATTGGATGAATCGCACACACATTTGATATAGCTCAAAAAATGAAATTATGTGAAATCATTTTATAATTTCAAACAATAATTTTATATTGGGAACGTTTAACAGACATAAAAGCACCGTTAACATGACAAATAGGCAAATCACACAAACTACCGCATTGGCAGTAAATGAAGTCAGTGAAATCAGAGATTACGTTTATGATGGCATGACCGAAGTTGAGCGTGATACCAAGCGAATCGTAGATTTCTTTGTCTCATTGTTCTGCCTCATCGTATTTTCACCGTTGTTTCTCATTTGCTATATAGCCGTGAGAGTGGAAGACGGTGGTCCTGCTATTTTTAAGCAGGAACGTATCGGGCGATTTGGACGTCCCTTCTACATCTATAAGTTCCGCAGCATGAGGGTGGATGCAGAGAAAAACGGTCCTGAGCTTTTCAAGCATGATAAAGACGATCGACTTACGAAGGTGGGCCGTTTCCTCCGTCTGCATCATCTTGATGAATTACCACAGCTCTACAATGTCTTTATCGGTGACATGGCTTTCGTTGGACCACGGCCTGAGCGTAAATACTACATCGACAAGATTATTGAACATGATCCCCGCTACCGTTGTCTTTATCAAATCCGTCCAGGCGTAACGTCCTATGCCACACTCTATAACGGCTATACGGATACGATGGAGAAAATGCTTCGCCGACTGGAACTTGATCTCTACTATTTGGAGCATCGTTCGTGGTGGTTCGATATTAAGATTCTGATAAATACCTTCCTGAATATTACATTTGGAAAGATCTTTTAATAGCACGATCCTATTAGCTAAACAGGCGTGGAGACGAATCGTCTCCACGCCTGTTTAGCTAATAGGGAATTTCCCCGTTCCATTAGGGAAAATCCTTTCTGTCTTGGAAAGAATAGTTCTATCTTTGCAATGTGAAATAAAACATCAGTCGAATAATTAAAATCACACAGATATGAAAAAGTTCATCTTAGCCCTTGTAGCTCTGTTCACTGTAGCAGTCTCGGCAAATGCAATGAGTTATGAGCAGGCACGCCGACAGGCACTGTTCTTGACCGATAAGATGGCTTACGAACTCAACCTCACCGATGAGCAGTATGAAGCCGCCTATGAGATCAATCTCGACTACCTGCTCAGCATCAACACATACGATGATCTCTATGGCCTTTATTGGAGGCAGCGTAATCTCGATCTCGGATATGTGCTTCTCGATTGGCAGTACCGTATGTATGTAGACGCAGCCTATTTCTATCGTCCTCTTTACTGGGACGGCGGTTATTGGCATTTCGGTGTCTACGCCCGCTATCCTCATCGTGACTACTTCTTCTTTGGATGTCCTCACTTTTATGCCTATTATGATGGCGGACACAGTTGGAGAAGAAACGGCGGACGCAGTTGGTATGAAGGACGCCGGTTTGCTCCGCGTGATGGTCACAGGGGGGATTTCCGCGGAATGAGAAACGACTACGACCGTGGAGATTTTGGTCGTGGCACGATTGCTCACAATGGGGATTTCGGCAACGGCGGCCGTAGCTCCAGAGGCAACGGACAAAGCATCGTCCGCACCGACGGTCAGCGCGCATACGGCGGAAGAACAAACACGGTCACACCGGAGATTTCAAGAGAGCGTAGTTTTGGTAATTCCAACGTCAACAGAGGCAATATCAACAACAGCCGCGTGAATTCTCAAGTTGTCCAGTCACGCGGAATCACCAGAAATCAGTCTGATCTCCAGCACGACAATACGGTGATTCGTCGCGGCACGGTAAGTAACTCCAATGTTGGTAATTCAGACTGGCGTGGCAGCAGTACGCGCACTACGGTAAGCCGTTCTTCGGTTCAAAATCGTAGCATCTCTACTCCTTCCCGCACGTTCACCCCCCAGCGCAACGAGAATGTGAATGTCTACCGTCAGCAACCTTCACGAAACTTCTCTTCGCCCCAGCGCAGCATGTCAGCGCCTTCCCGCAGCTTCTCTACGCCTTCTCGCAGCTTCTCTACACCTTCCCGTAGTTTCAGCTCGCCCTCTCGGAGCAACGGCTCGTCTTCTGGCGGTGCAATTTCGTTTGGAGGTCGTCGATAGATTTTTGACCATAATGAATCTTTTCCGTGTAACGGAAAGTGACATACCCTATAATTTTACCACTAAATTTGTAACGTCTCAGGGTTAGTCTTTTTTGAGAGGTAATTAGATTCTTTCAGGAATAACATTTTTAAATTTACAAAACAGTCATCACATAAAAAGGGGCTTCCGCTAAGGAAGCCCCTTTTTATGTGATGAGTTGTCGTCTCGCCCAACTCCGTATTTCCATTATTTTCTTTGTTCCAACAGAATGCTCACCACTCGCTCACCACTGCGGCCGTCCCATCGTTCGGGTATTCCTGCCTGTTTCCATTGTCCTTTTGCCATATCCTCAACTGCTTTGCTGAGCTTTTCAGGGTCTTCTCCGACGAGCACGTTGGTTCCGATCTTTACCGTCTCAATATGTTCCGTATAGCTGTTGAGCGTGATGCAGGGCACACCGTTGAATGTCGCTTCTTCGGCAACGTTGCCCGAATCAGTGATGATGCCTTTGGCATGTGCCGTGAGATACATAAAGTCGAGATAGCCTAAGGGCTCCACGAGTTTCATGTCGGAATCCGTGCCCTGCATAGCCTTCTTGATGGCTATAGCGGCTTTATCCCTTACCGGGGCAACGACAGGGACTGCGTTGACTTTCAAGGATTCGCAGGTAGCTGCGATCATGTCGTGAAGGTTGGCTTCGTCGGCAATAAGCTTCTTACGGTTGAGCGTGAATACGATGTATTCCCCCTCTTTGAGGCCCAACTGATCCATCAGCTTAGGGCGGTGGAGCTTATTGTGGAGCAGCCGCAGGTTGTCGATGAGGATGTTGCCCACCATATAGACCTTCGACAATTCTGCACCCTCACGGTTGGCAATAGAGTTGTTGCTCATTCCGGCCGTAAAGAGAATGTCGCTCAAACCATCAATGACAAGGCGGTTGATCTCCTTGGGCATATTGATGTCGAATGAGCGGGTACCTGCGGCGATATGGGCCAATATCAGTCCTTGTTTCTTTGTCACGATGGCCACACCCATTGTGGAAGAGAGATCGTCGACCACTACAACGATGTCTGTGGGATGTTCCTCAAGATAATGCTCAAACTTGGCCATCACCTCGCCAACGAGTACGTTCAAGTTGGCGCAGTCTACGCCAAGATAAGTCGTAGGCTTCTTGATTTGCAGGTCGTTGAAAAGCGAGTCCTCCAAGGTCGGATCGTCATCACGTCCCGAATAAATCAGTTCATAATGAAGGTCTTTATGATTTCCCTGAGCCTGATAGCGCTCAATGGCACGAATGAGAGGCGCCACCTTGATGAAGTTGGGACGTGCTCCAGCTACGATACAAATATTCATACTCCAAGCAGTTTTTTCTATTATTATTGCAAAGATAGTGGAAATTGAGCGAAGGACAAAATAAGCTTCACTTTTTTTGACCAAAATGCTTCAAGAGCGCAGATTCCATCAACCAAAGCCAACCCTGCTTGGGCTTTAGGAGCATGCTGACCCGTCTGCAGGCTCTTAACCTATTTTTATGGTTTTGTTCAGCAGATAGTTGTCGAGGATAACCATAGCGGCCATTGCTTCTACGACGGGGACTGCGCGTGGCAGGACGCATGGGTCGTGACGACCGCGCACCTGGAGCGTAGTCTCTTTGCCCGTGAGGTCAACGGTCGTCTGAGGTTTGAGAAGGGTAGCCACAGGCTTAAAAGCCACGCGGAAGTAAATGTCCTCGCCGTTGGAGATACCGCCTTGTATGCCACCACTGTGATTGGTCTTTGTGACGATACGGCCGTGGTCGTTGACAAAGACATCGTTGATCTGGCTTCCCCGTTGGCTGCAGGCCTCGAAGCCGTCGCCGTATTCAAAGCCTTTGACGGCATTGATGGAAAGCATGGCTGCGGCAAGTTGGGCGTGAAGCTTGTCAAATTCCGGCTCGCCCAGTCCTGCCGGACAACCTTTCACCACACAAGTGACCACTCCGCCAATGGTGTCGCCGTCAGCTTTCACTTCTTCTATGAGCTGTTGCATCCTTTGGGCCGTCTCCGGGTCGGGACAACGCACGGGATTGCTTTCTGTCAGCGACAGGTCGTAGAGCGAGTAGTCGCGCTGTAGGGCGATGTGCCCCACTTGAGAAGTGTACGCCTTGATGCTGATCCCTAATTTGCGGAGGGCCAATTTGGCCAAAGCACCTCCCACGCAACGGGCTATCGTAATGCGGGCCGATGCCCGGCCGCCACCGCGATGATCGCGGATGCCGTATTTCTTATAATAGGTATAGTCGGCGTGGGAAGGACGGAAGACGTTTCGCAGATTCTCGTAGTCGGCAGAGTGCTGATTGGTGTTGCCCACAATAAATCCTATGGGGCAGCCAGTAGTCTTCCCTTCCATCACGCCGCTGAGTAATGTCACGCGGTCGGGCTCTTTTCTCGCCGTGGTGATGCGGCTTTGTCCAGGGCGCCGGCGGTCCAACTCATGCTGGATGAAAGCATCGTCGATGTCGATTCCCGCAGGCATTCCGTCAACAACACCGCCCACCGCCTCGCCGTGACTTTCGCCAAACGAGGTCAGCGTGAAAATATGGCCGAAGGTGTTCCTCATAAAGCCTCAGTTATTCATGTCTGCCACAGCCGCAGCCCTGCTCGCTGCTACCGCAGCCGCAACTGTCGCTCTGATGGCTGCCACAACCGCCGCAGTCCTCACAACTGCCGCCACAGCCTCCACCATTCATCATCTGCTCGAGCTGGTGGAGCTCCTCGTCGGTGGCTGGCCGGTTCTCTAAGACAGATCCCGTGAAATGGAGCGTCTTGCCGGCGAGTGGATGATTGAGGTCGATTTTCACCTTGTCGTTACCGATTTCTACGACGCTGCCCATGAAACGGTCACCTTGTTCGTTCTGCAAGGGTATCACGCCGCCGACCTTGATATGCTCATCGTCGAATTTCCCTTCGATGAAGAACATCTGCTTGTCGAGATCGATAACGCGCTCTTCCACGTATTCACCGTAAGCTCTGTCGGGCGTGAGCGTGAAGTCGAAGCTGTCGCCTTTCTGCAATGGGGCGATGGCTTTCTCGAAGTCGTCGAGCACCATACCGCAACTGGTGAGAAACACAAAGGGGCGTCCCTCCTCGGTCTTCTCAATGAGTGTGTTGTCGGCCGCAGCTGCATCGTGCAGTTCGTAGGCCACTGCTATCATGTTCTTGTTATGTTCCATGTCGTTTTCTAAGATGTGATAAATATGTATGATGGTGCAAAGGTAAGAAAAATATTTCATAATTCAGCAAACCTCTACTATTATCGGAGAAACTCAGCGTCATAACGCTCGTGGATCATCGGCCTGCGGGAGTAGTAACAGATTCATCCGTGTTATCGTTAGCTATTCACATAGTCTTGTCAGGGGCTGTCTGCCCCATGGACATTGGATAGTGATGATCCAAACACTGGTTATTGGTATCGGCCTGCATTTGGAGGCCGACGGGTCTGCATATGGAGGCCGATGGGCTTGCATTTGGAAGCCCGCCGGGAGACAATTGGCGGCTGGTGCGCATTTCTCTGTTGTAAGCTATAAGACTCATTTATATAGTATTCGACTCAATGGAATAATTGTTAAGCATGGATCTTTACAGGCCCTCCCTAATAATAAGTGGAACATTGGTTTATTGAGCAGTTGCTTTAGTTGTCATTATCGTTACAAAACGTTAACAAAAAGCCCCAAAGGAAGACTGATTGAAATCAATTGGATTGATTTTGGTCAAGAAAAGGTATTGTTTGCGCAAACAGTTTGATAAAATGTGATCGTCAACCGGGAAATAATAGTATCTTTGCATCAGTAAAAAGAAAAAGCCGCAGCAAAGTGGCATGTAACAAAGGATAACAAAAGGATAACTAATCGCCCCAAGGCGGTTGAAAACGAAAGAAAGGATTTGAAGATGAAAAAGATTGTATTGACACTCGTAGCCGTTCTGACAATGACATCTGCTTTTGCAGCCAAGACAAGCAACAGCACCAACGAAGAGCTCCAGGCCTACAACATGACCGTGAACTACAGCAAATTGGGCGATGCGCTTGACCTCACCGCTGATCAGATTGACGCTATGAAGGATATTCACAAGATATTCTGCGCAGAGATGATGAATGCTGCTTCAGCAGACAACTCAGAGAAGAGCGATTTGGTTTACAAGGCTGTGGGCAAGGATCTCAAGTATATGAGCTATATTCTTACCAACAAGCAACTGGAGAAATACAAGTTGCTGCTCAAGACCACGCTCGTGAACCGTGGCTTGGTGAAGTAATCAAGAGACTGAAGATTATTAGAAGAATAGAGAGAAATAAAAGGCTGTCGACCCTAATGGTTGGCAGCCTTTTTTATGTTATGGGTATAACTGTCTGTAATTTACACCCTTTCGATTTCTTGATAAGCCTGCTCTATCATCATGCATGTTTAGTTACTTTTGATAATTCTAATAATTGATGCTGCCGTTTTTTCATAGCTGTAATGGTCAGAGATCCATTTTTTAGCATCTATTTTATGCTTTTTTATCTTTGATATCTTGTCGGCCAGATCATCTGCATTTCCAGTGTGGAAAAACACAGCTGGAGAATCTCTGTATATTTCCTGGTGAGCAGGTATATCGGAGACGATGACGGGTGTACCAAGATACAAGGCTTCGAGGGGAGTTAAGCCAAATCCTTCGTAGAAAGAAGGTGATACAAGCATTCGTGCAGAAGCAATCAGACGATAAACCTCAGCGTTATCAGCATCCGTAATGAAACGTATGTTTGGATTATTGTCATGGGATAGCTTTTCTATGAACGGGTCATTTACTCGAAAGTTGAGCCGACCGACAATATAGAGCCTGTCGTTGAAAAGCCCTTTGTCCCTTCCCTTATTATAGGCTTTGATGAGCGTTTGTATTCCTTTGTGTTTTTTCAGGTTACCAAGGAACATGATGTAAGACTCAGTTTTTTCGGGTTGGGATTTGTATTGAAGCAATTCTTTGGAAATGCCATTGTATACGACATGGATGGGAACACTTGGATGGAAATAGTCTAAGATGCGTCCACGGGTGAAGTATGAAACTGTGAATATGGCTTTGGAGATTTTCAAAGCCCTTCGAATGAACAGACTTCGGATCAAACGGCCAATCCATGAGTTGATTTCAGTGATGTCTAAGAATACAATGTCATGAACCATTGAGTAAATGGGGACATGAATGCCGAAAGGGATATTGAAGTTTGGAGTGAAAAAAGCATCGCACCGGTTAACCTCTTTTGTTGGAAAGGCAAATAGCTCTTTTATTGTGAACGGTTTGTATGAGCAGGGTACTATAGAGCAATTTTCTCTATGGGCAAAATTTTTAAGTTGTTGAGGGTTGCCTATTAGGACGAATTTATCAGTAGTATTCAAAGTGATATAATAAGCAACATTCTCAATAAAGGTTCCTATGCCACTGGAACCAATAAGACGGCAATCTATTGCTATTTTCATAAGATTCTGTTTTTTGATCGATGATTTTCTCTTTGTCATTTAAAGTACGATAATTTTTATCGCTTCAGTACACTCTGACTTAAGAGTTCTATTTGGTCAGTCATACCATTGACATCGATAAATTTAGCTATGGAGCTGTGTGTACCCTCGACTAAACGCTTGTAAAGCTGCTCGTCATCGTGAATTTTTTGAATAGTCATGGCCAAGGACTTGATATTTGTCGTATCGCACGAAAGACCATTAATACCTTCTTCGACTATTTCTGTCAGCCCGCCAAAATTTGATACAACAATAGGCACTTGTTTGGCGCAGGATTCGACAGCAACTAAACCGAAACTTTCAAACCATAAGGATGGTACGACTGTTAAATCCATGTGCCTGAAGAAATCGTCGGAGTTGACTCGTCCCATTAAATGAATGCGTGGGTCGTCATCCACTAACAGAAGAGTCTCATTGTGAAAAGCCTCGGAACTGAAGTTTCCCCCTACAAAGAGTTCAAATCTACCCTTTAGGAGTTTGAAAGCCTTAATCAAATTTAATAGTCCTTTGTGGCGCGTGAGAGTGCCCAATATTCCTATCCTCATAACCTTTGTAGGATTCCAAATCTCATTCTTCTTCTCCAAGGAAAGAGGTTCGGCATTGTATATTACTGTTGAAGGAACTTTAGGAAAATGGCATTCCTTATAAAATTGCTGTTGAGAATGCGAGACAAAGATGAAATGACTTACGTAACGGCTGGAGATCAGATAGCCAAGACGAAGAATCCTGCAATCTAAGCATGGCTTTGAACAATAATGCCCGTTCTTGAACATTATTCCTTTCCCACAAAGAAAAGACTGATCGTGTACGAACTGTAGAACAGGAAGATTGAAAGAGGCTATCTCCTTCCAGATGGCAGGAGACCAACCGGCAATACTTTCACAAATAACCAACTGAGGGCGTACTTCGCGTATGACTTGCTTGAGGTCATGGAAGTGCATGGGATTATAACAATCGATAAGATGCCAAGAAATTTTCTGAATATAACTCTTCCTCGTTTCTAAAGGCCAGAAAAGGTTCCTAACAGGCATGCGAATGATGTCAACTCCATTGACGGGCGATTCTTTTACAATACCCGATTGTGGACCAAGTGTGGCTATTGTTACATGATGGCCACGCTGGGCCAAAGACTCGGCGTGAATCTTGAGCATTTTTTCGGCTCCTCCTATCATGTAGGGGACATAATATGATGCAATAAACAGAATATTGAGAGGCTGGAGGTCCAAGTTATTCATATTGTATAATTTCATAGAATTGAACAATAGTTGTTGGTCAGCGGCATGACTTGTAATGAAGCCTCTTTTTCAGTTTGTATTTCATTAAATCCCAGTACCAGACTATGTCCTTTTTTATATGGGAACGAATGGCGATCACCTCACCGAAAACATCATTAGGATAGCGCGACGAGAAACCTTCCTCGGCCTCATATTTAGCAATAGTCAAGGGAATATGTGCAAATGATGCGTCACCGTGCGTAGTAATAAGTCTCAACATCATATTATAGTCAGAAGCGTATTTGTATTGTAGGTCAAAACCTATCTTTTTTGCAGCCTCGCTTTTTACGAAAAAAGCCTGATGGCTTGCTGGCATACTTTCATGAAGAAATGATACAGGTCGCGACTGACTAAACTTCTCATTGCTACCGCGCACGTAAATCATGTCTCCATAGAATGCGATTTTATTGTCGAGATCCTTCCAGGGAATAGACTTCAGGACGTTGCTGCTCGCAAACAGGTCACCGGCATTGAGAAAATAAACCCATTCCCCCTTAACGAATCGGAGTGCTTTGTTCATTGCATCGAAAATACCTCTATCAGGTTCGCTTACAATGGTTTGTATGCAGGAGGCATAGTGGTTGATGATGTCCAATGTGCGGTCTGTGCTTTTACCATCTATAACGATGTATTCCATGTCCGAAAAATCTTGTTCGATAATACTTTTGATCGTATCTTCAACTAAATTTTCAGCATTGTAGGTTACAGTGACTATGGATAGTTTAACGTTTGACATGTTCTTGATAAAGCTTAATATGTTTCAAATAGATAGCCTGTTCGCTGAAAGCATCTTTAACATGTTGATAACCTTCTAAGGCTTTTCTTTTGGCTTCTTCCGGATGGTTGCAGACTTGGAGCATCGCTTGTAACAACGAATCGCGGCTATTGGCATCGAAAAGATAGCCATAACGGCCATAGTCGAGCACCCACGGGATAGCACCAGAAGATTGGCCTCCGATAACAGGAACTTGGCGTGACAAGCTCTCGATTACAGTGTTTCCGAAAGTCTCTTCCTTACTCGGAGTGACAAAGAAAGAGGCTTGATCGTAATAATCGATAAGAAGTTTATGGTCAATATGAACCAATATCCTTACATTCTTCAGCAACCCTTTAGACTTCCAATTCTTAACAGTTGATTCGTCTTGATATTTGGTAATAACTGTCAGTTTAGCCTCTGGCTTCAGTTTCAGAAATTCTGAGAAGGCTTCTATGAGCATGCCTACATTTTTACGTTGGTCGAAATTGGTAGTGACGCAAAGAATGTTGCACCCGAGAGGAGGTTTACGCTCTGTCTTCAGAATGTAGTCATCTTTTATGGAGTTGGGTATGATTGGAGTATCGTAGCCGTAATCCTTTTTTATTAAGTCGTGAGTGTATTTTGAATTTGCGATAGTGTATATTTTGGGGTTTTCCAGAACTTTTCTTGCCAATTTCTTTCGGATAAACCAATACCGTTTATCGCGACCTTTGGGCATGAAGTTATAGATGAAAGGTGCCCAGTCCCGGATTGTGTGAAACACCGGCATTCTATGGCATTGGGACATCGCTGCTATAGCCGTTTCGTAAGACCATTGTGCATGGAGAACATCCAAGTCGGCACTGTTTTTTTCCACCAAAGCTTTAAGGTGGAACAGTGGCGTTAAACCTAACAATTGCAACTTAAAACCACAGAGACCTGCGGGTATAGAGAAAACCTCAAGATTGGGCGTTTTGTAGGTCTTGTTGATAGATGTATATGTGAATACTCTAACAAAATGACCGTTCTTGAGAAATGAATGAATAAGCGACTGTACGCTTGGTAGTGCTGCAGAGCACAGCTCATCAGGGTTGAGCGATGCTGTGAATATTTCTGGAGAGAAGGGTGTTACTATTCCAATCCTCATGTTATATCTTTGATTGTTTCTTGGATGCGAAAATATACCTTTTGCAAAATTACGTATTTATCTTCAAATATCCAACGGTTGGTTATGCTTTGTTCTAATCTCTTTGGAGAATTAATGCTACTTATGACTCCTCTTTTGGGGATAGCTGCTTGTCAACTTCATGGGAAGAGAACCCTGTGCAGAGAAAAGCATAGAGAGGTATGAAATAGTTGTATGCTAATGGAGCAGAACGTATTATGAACGTGAGTAGTGTTACGGTAAGCATTGTCAAGATAACACGTTTGTTTTGCTGTCTGGATGAGACGGCAAGCGAAAGATAGAACAAGGCAACGAGCAACAAAGCTATGAGACCATTGTCGTAAAGGAAAACGCGGTATCCGGAGTTACCGAAGCCAAACTTTTCCATTGAATATTCTCTTCCTGTGAGTAAATCGGATGAAGACAGAAAGGATTGGTATTCAGCATCGAAGGAGTCGGTGACACGGTTGTCACCTTCTAGTTTTCCATCGTCGCTGATTTCAAGACGGGCCATGATGAGGTTGTTGACAAGGTTATCACCGTCGTTATAGAAAAGGGCACCGATCCCAATTGAGACAATTACCACAATTATGGATATAATAGCAATGATGATGCGCTTTCCTTTAGCCCAAGCTCCCATGAGGGCGATGATGGGCAGGAGAACATAGGCCGCAAGTGAGAATGTAAGAAGTGTTGTAATAAGCAGGACTATATTGTACCATTTTTTCCATTTTCCTAACTGATTCATTAGTAACAAAGAAGTGAGTGTACCTAAGTGCCCTGGCTCAAGGAAAATGGAATTGAATCTTGGGATAATCATAGCATCCCAACGATCGTCGATCATGAAAATAAAATGGTTCTCGTAGGAATATCCCAGATCGTCGTTGGCTGAGTCTATATAAGGAGAAGGAAAGCCTATGAGATACAGAACCCATCCCAAGATGGAGATAACGAGAAAAGCAGCGAGCAATTTTGTTAGGCAATCCATCATATGCCGCATTTCTTCTTTATCAAGTCTCAATAAGGAATAATAAATGATCAGATCGAACGAGATAGAGATAAACCCGATAATATTGTTTTTATTGACCAGTCGCATGACGAAGGTTGACAAGAAAAATAAGACTATCGGAATGACAAAACCTTCCCGACGGAATAGATGGGTCTGTTGCCCATTATCGATGAGAAACGAGAAAAAAACGAACGTTGCGGCAATAAGCGTATAGTAAGCTGCGAATGGCCACATAAACCAAGGTTGCATAGCGCCTAAAATAGCAATCGTCAGGCCTATATAGAAAAATAACCTAACGATAGATAATTTACGGACAAAGAACAAACGTTTGGTGTCAACTTTGCTTTTAATATTGAATTTCCATCTCATTTCCCTATTCTCTCCTTCAATTTATATAACGTATCCAATACAACATTACGCTCTCCTTTTGTTAATGTAATGTGCCACATTACTAAAAGACCCAAAAGAAAGGAGATAGCGAGATTGAAAATAAACCTATATTCGCCGTTGAATGAAAAACGGATAATGAGCGGAACAATGAATGAAGCCGAGCACAAAGGTAACAACCTCAGAAAGACATTCTTCGAAAATTGCTTTATACTAAGGCCAATGACCTTCTTCATGTAAAATAAACGGGTCATAGCAACGCTGAACTCGACAACTATATACAAAAACATCACCCATGCAACTTGGATACCTGCCCATAACATGATTAAAGCCAAGGGAATAATGAGTAATTTAGGTGTGTACATGATCAGTGTGTAATACTTGATATTGCCCAAAGCTTGATTAGCTGAGTTAAGTCCATAAGTCAATTGGTCAAATATGAAAGCCAAGATCAAGCTGCGGCAAAAAAAAGAGGTAAAAGGAGGGACATTCACTAACCATAGGTTAAGCACGCAGTCCATTTCTACTGCCAAGGGTATTAGAATAACAAAGATTATAGCAGAGGAAAACTTACTCTCCTGTTCTGCCAGGTGAATCATCTTTTTTCTATCATTGCTACCCTCAGCCTGCATAAGTTGTGGATTCATAGCATTTATCAATGATGTTGCAATGAAGGTTACGGAACCGTTTACTTGGAGTGCTAACCCATAGGCAGCATTGATTACTGTGCCGAAGAACTTGTTAAATAGCACGGCTAAGCCTTGTGTACGGCCCACTATTGAACACATGCCGTACGTGGTCCATCCGGCAAAGCCGAAAAGCTCTTTAATCTTATTTTTGTCAAAGTCGTGGAATGTCGAGAGTATTTGGCATTCGGGAAAATTTATAACGCTATAAATGGAGAAGGCAAAAAATTCAAAAAGGAAAATAATAGTCATAACGCACGCATAGAGCAGTAGTTTGTCATGACCTAAAGTAAGAAGGGATAGGGCAAGCGTCAGTTTTAATACTCCGTCGAGTATTTCGATAATGGAAATATAGACGATGTTCTCGTGCGCTATTAGCATGGCCTTGAAAGGAGCAGCGAGAAACGTAATAAACAACATCATGGTGGACATGATGTATACAATCTCGGCTGTCGGTTTACGAGCTTCTGATATATTAAAGAAACCGTAGCATAAGAAGTTTTTTAATGAAAGTAATACCAATGTCAGACAAAGACCTATGCAGACGTGAAGGATAAGACTATTTGAGAAAATGACTCGAACGTCTTCTTTTGTGCCTTTCCCAGCATAAAAAGATAAATAGCGTTGAGTCGTGACAACCATGGCGTTGGTGATGAAGCCCAACATAGACACAACACTCGCTATAAGTGAATAAATCCCATAGTCCGATTGCCCTAAAATGTTTAGTATCAGACGGACCGTATAGAGTGAGAGGCAAATATTGATGAATGCCTTTACATACTGTGCAGTTGTATTAATGAAAATTCTTCTTTGAGGATTCATTCTTCTTGCTGTGGCATCAAAAGACTTTTAAAATCAGACTTTAAAATGTAGAAAATGTCTATAAAAGTTATGAGAAATAACATTCCCAGTACAAACAACATACGCTTAGGTCCTGTGGCTTTGATAGGTACTGCTGCCCCTTGAATGGTTGTGAAAGCTGGCGTCCGTTCCTGTACTTTTGCTTTGGCAGCCTGCAACTGGGCAAGCATAGCACTGTAGTTGTTATATTTCAGCTGCATATCATTTTCTAAGTCTTCCTGTTTTGCCTTATAACTCTCAAGAATAACATCCATATTGGCATCAGCATAGCCACCATATACTTGGCGGGCTTTTACATAAACATCTTTTGCCTCATCGGTAAGTTTCTGAAAATATCTTACGTCATTGCGAGCCTTGCTTGTGCGATAGTCTGTAATGTAATTCTGTAATTGTGTACGCACAGAATCAGCAACAATTTTAGAAACAAGAGGATCTTGTGATACAACACTAATAGAAATAATGCTTGTTTTGCGGTCTACTTTTATAGTGATATTGTTACGGACGGATTCGCAGATGCCATCGTCTTTCTTCGACAATGCGTAGGGATTAAACTTGCTGTTGCTTCTTAAAGATTTCTTGCTTGAGAGCTTATTTGTGAAGTTGCGGACCCAGATGAATGGAACCATGTACCAGGTCTTCTTTTTGTATTTCGTAAGGTATTCATAGTAGGTGCAATGGATACTTCCGTCTTCAGTTCTAACCTTTATCGGAAAAAGAGAGGTGACAAACTTGTTGTCGTTCATCAAATCAGGATAAATTAAGGGAGAGATTGCGTCTGACGTTTGCATGTTAGAAAGGTCAACACCAAAAGAAGAAGCTAAATCAGCTAAACTTCCTCCAGCGCTGGTCGCCGTTCCCAACTCCGGAGCCATGCATGTCTCAGTAGTATAAGTGCGGGGAACGGGCATAATGATTAAACAGGCTATTACAAAGGTGATGGGCCAAGATATAAAGAAGATCTTTTTCTTAGATAAGATCTTCTTCATTAGCACTCTTAAATCAATATAATCTTCTTTTCTATTTTCTTCCATAATGTTGTTTCTTCTTTCCTCTATGACGGAGTATGGTGGCTATTATTATTTACCCAAATTAGCGATGGTTGCAATCATCGTTGCAATGCTGGCCATGCTTGAGCCCAAAGTGGCGATTTCGGCAGGTGATGTTCTGCGGGTGATCTTGCTGGGTACGACTATCTCGCAACCGGCTTCTACTTTTGCTCCGTGGCTCACCTTGGCCACCATACCATTCATATAGATAATGTAGGCTTTGTTTTTGCGGGCGTTTTGGGCAAAGCCACCGGCTGCATCAATGTAGTGCTTGGCATTTTTGCCCCGCTCGAAGGCTACTGTGTTGGGATACATTACGGCTCCGTTGATCTTCACTGTTGCGTTGTAGCGTGGAAGCAACAGACGGTCGCCCTCGCGCAATGTAATATTGGCGTCGCTTGAAGGGTCTTCTATAGCCTTATCGAGCTCAATTCCCACAGGGTAAGTGCTGGGTACTTGGAATTTCTTCAGCTGTGTATTCTTATTGTTTTCTGCGAAGTTTGACAGACTTGCACCACCATTCGTTCCGCTGGCCATGATCTCCATCAACTCGTTTTGCTGTTGCTCTTGAGCCATCTGATAGGCTGTTTGCATACGTTTGCTCTCTTCTTCATTGGGCTTACGCTCTAAGCGCGCACCCTTGATGAAGGCCATATCCGTGGGCCCTCCGGCCATCTTCAGCAAATCAGTCAGCCGTGCGTTGCGCTTCGTGAGCGTGTATGTTCCCGGGAATGCCACTTCGCCGTCGATGGTTACGTTTTGCTGTTCGCTATAAGCAGGACTCTTAAATACATACACTTCGTCGAAAGGCATTAATTCAAAGCCGGGTTTTCCGTCAATGACGAACCCGTCTTTGATAGCCATTTCGAATTGTTGCCCAATGATGGAATCGGGTTGTGTTGCTGAAGGGTCGCTCACACGGCGGTTGACGCTGACTTTCGCTGTCGAGGCCTTGTCGGTCAAGCCACCAGCCTGCAGAATAAAATCCTCCACGGTCTCGTCGTCTGCATACTGATAGATGCCCGGATATTGCACTTCACCACGGATGGTGATTGTGCGCTCATTCATCTTTGTCGTTTTCGTGGGGATAAAAAGAATATCGTTTTCTTGCAAGGGGATGTCTGCAACTTTTCCACTCATGATACCGTCGACGTCTACGCTGACAACTTTGAGTGAGCGATCGTCTTTCATGCGGTGCATCACAGCATGTGTGGTGAATGCATCTTCAGTGCAACCTTCTGCGTGCTCTATGAGTGTACGCACGCTGTTGATTTCGCTGCTGAGGTTATACATGCCAGGACGGAAAACAGCACCTTTTATCTCTACTGTGTTCTCATAGCGGGGGAGAATGGAGTCTACAGAGACAGAATCGCCGTCGTACAGGCGGAAACTTGACATATCAAATTCGCCTACATTAAAGACACTGCGCTCTCGGCCTGTTTTACGATTGACGCGCACACTCCTTTTATAAGCATCACCTGTGAATCCTCCGGCGTATTTCAAGAGCGTAGCTACACTCTCGGTCTTTTTCATTTCGTAGAACATGGGCCGCTTCACCTTTCCACGGATTTCTACAAGGCAATCGTACGGGCCTACCACAATGACATCGTTGTCGGCCAAGCGTACATTGCCCGTCAGTTTACCGTTGAGGATATAGTCGTAGATGTCTACTACAGAAACCAGCCGGTTGTTTCGATAAACTTTGATATTTCTCAGTGTACCTAAATCATTGGTACCACCAGCCATATACAGAGCGTGGAATACGGTGGCAAAGGCTGAGAGCGTGTAGGTTCCGGGAGTTTTGACCTCACCCATGACGTTTACCATGATGGTGCGTGTCTGACCCACAGTGAGCTTAATGCGACTGCTGGTGTAGCGTGAGCCCAAGGTAGAGCGGAGTTTGGCATTGGCTTGGGCTACCGTTAAACCGCTTACTTGTACAGGACCGTAGCCCTCGATAGTGATCTCACCGTCGGGCGATACGGTGGCGTTGACGGTCTTCTGTGAGGCTCCGTAGATGTCCACGATTACTCCATCGCCCGGGCCCAACCGATAGTTTTGTGGGGTGGCGATATTCATTTCGGGTTCGAAAGTAAGATTCTTGTTATTGAAGATATCGCGTCCGAAAACCTTCTTTTGTTGCTGCTTTCTTTCTTCCAGTAGCATTTTCAGCATCTGAGCGGAATCCATTGGGATGATGCCGTTGAGTTCGTCCTCCATGCTCACAAAATTGGGATCTGTTGGGTCATATTCTTGCTGCCATTGTGTATTGTTAGCGATCCCCATATTGCTATAGGAACTGCGGTTTTCCTGCAGCTTGATTTCCTGCTGTGTCTTATTATTAGTGACGTCATTGCGGTTCTGACCGTTGTTGGTACGCAGGCGAGAGGTATCAAACTGCGTGGCGTTGTCCTGTGTTTGTCCGAGTCCGCTTTGTTTCATCTGGCGTTCATATTTGTTCCTCACTCGCCTGATCTGGGTGATATCGACACCGCTTTGCATAAGCTTAGTCACGATTTGAGCCTGTGAAGAGCCGCGGTTGTGCTCTTTCACGATCATCTCCATCACTTGATTGTCGGTCATTGACGATTGAGCCAAGGCACACAAGGGCATCATTAGAAGAAGAAATATGTAACAGATGATTTTCTTCATGTTGCTAATAAGTGCAGTTTAAATTTTAGCTTCCAAGCCTGCAGCGTTCGCTTTGTTGCGAGGCATGTCGGCGTGATTAAAATAATGAGTTCTTCTTATTGAACAATAACCAATTTCTGGCCATTTTGTTGCAAAGGTACGATTATTTTTTTATATATAGCTTTTCGACTGTTGATTTTTTGTTATATTTGCCGACATGAAAGGTTTATCGATATTAATCCCCACATTCAATGATGAATGTTTTGATCTTGTGAGCCAGTTGCGCCAACAGGCATTAAGGCTCAACGTGCATTTTGAGATACTCGTTGGTGACGATGGATCCACTCGCTCTGAAGTGGTGGAGAGCAATCGGCGTATCAATGCGTTTGATCACTGCTCTTACGTGATACGGCCGGAGAACTCGGGCCGGGCGGTGATTCGCAATGTCCTTGGCCGCATGGCGCGCTTCGATTGGCTGCTTTTCGTTGATTCTGACATGAGTGTCATCCGTCAGGATTTCTTGGTGCGTTATATCAATCAGCTTTCCACTTGCAACGATGTAATCTATGGCGGTTATGAGCTGACTGTGCATCTGGCCGACAATCTCCGCAGTCGTTATGAAGATTCGTGTTCCGACAGTCACACGGCTGAGCAACGATCGATACATCCCTATTTGGATTTCCATACCAGCAATTTCGCCTGTCCTGCAACGGTCTTTCTTCAGCATCCTCTCGACGAGCGCTTCCGCAGCTACGGATATGAGGATGTCTTTTATGGTCGTCAGCTCAAGGATGCGGGCATTGTCATCCGTCATATCGACAATCCCTTAGGCTTTGGGCGGTTTGAGTCTAATGACCATTATCTTCAGAAGACAGAAGAAGGCCTGTCCACCCTATGGCATTTTCGAGATGAACTGCAAGGCTACTCCCGTCTGTTGTCTTTCGTGGAACGCGTACAGCAACTTCATCTCTTGCCTCTTGTTCGGTTTTGGCATTATTGTTTTGGCCGTTTAGAGCGCTGTCAGCTCATGGGGAACCGTCCAAATCTGGTCCTGTTTAACCTTTATCGACTGGGCCATTTGGCTTCTTTGATGGTGACGGAAAAGTAGAATGGGGAATGACCGGTTACTGATTGGAGATATGGTATGTTGAAAGGCTGAGGCATTATTTTTAGGTTTTTTATTTGTATTCTCGATTATTTTAGTTAGATTTGCAACGAACAATCTAAAACAGTCTGTTCCTTCGCAGACTAACGTTAGTAGAATGAATATATAGAGTATATGTTGAGCGTCATCATTCCTGTATTCAAGACAGAAGCCACATTGGAACGTTGCCTTTTGAGTGTATTGCGGCAACAGGTGGACTTGGAAGTGATCCTCGTCGACGACGGGTCACCCGACAATTGCCCCCACCTGTGTGACGCGTGGGCCCGTCGTGACCCACGTGTGAGGACTTTTCATCAGCCCAACCGTGGATTGAGCGCAGCCCGCAATGCGGGGATAGATCAGGCTCGAGGTGAATATCTTACTTTTGTTGATTCCGACGACTACCTCTCATCTGGGACATATAAGCCTCTGATGAAGATCTTGGCTTTTCATCCCGAATTCGACATTCTGGAGTTTGGCGTCGTAAAATTTGAAGGTTCTGTCGAGCGGCAAGACATTATCCTGGCCGACCACGTTTATCATGACCGTTTGGAGTACTGGCTCCGTGCAAGGGCCTACGAGCATTCCTATGCCTGGAATAAAATCTACCGTCGCTGGATTTTTGACAAAGTCCGATTTCCTGAGGGGCGGGTGTTTGAGGATATTCAGACCTTGCCCTCACTTGTGCGGCTTGCACAATGTGTGGCCACGGTCTCCACGGGTTGCTACCATTATACACTCAACGAGAAAGGTATTACTCGACAGGCAGGTGCTACAGAGGTGAAACAGCTACTGGAAGCCCATATCCCGTTGTTGTCTGAAATGCTCTCGGGCGACACACATCGGTTGGATGTAGACTATGGCCTAAGCCGCTACTATCTGATGGTGTTGAATATTCAGATTACCTATATGCAGCTTTCGGGTGGTGCCCCTCAAATCCCCCACTATTCTTTCCGTATTCCTCCCGACTTGCCTCTTCGCACTCGGCTTAAGGATTTCTTTATCCGGCTGTTAGGACTGTCGGCTTATGTCCGTCTGGTCCGCTTGTTGCCTATGTCGAAGGGCAGGATCTCATAGTGAGCATTTGCTACCCATGAGGGATGGCTCATGCTATATCCTTGATCGTATGATTCCCAAAAGTACATATCCACGCGTTTTCTGAGCTTGTCGGACAAAGGTTGTTTATGTGATTTGTTTCGTGAGAAAAAGAAAAGCCCGCACGCCTCATCTGAATAGAGTCGTGCGGGCTTTGTCTGTGGAGCTGGCGGGAGTCGAACCCGCGTCCAAACAGGGAAACCATACGCTTTCTACACGTTTATTCCAGACTTTGGTTTTCGTGCGGCGGCAAGACCTGGACCACCCACCGACGCCTTATCCCCTAAAATTTCATTTGCCAATCGAGGCCTTGACAAACTATTTCCGATTTACCTGCACCGCTTGATCCTCAGATTCGGAACAACATCCTTGGAGCGATGTCTCGTCCTGTCACCTTGTGACTGGATTGAGCCAGTAATCTACTATACTTCGATTAGGCAGCGAGAGCGTAATTTCTTTCGCCAATTAATTTGTGATCACTTTGTTTAGGAGCAAGCCATCGAGACTCCGCGTGCTTACGTACCACTCCTCCTGCTGTCAAATCCAGTCAACCCCAGAAATTGTAGTCGCTTTAGCCTTCTTTCGTCGGCTTTGAGTTGCAAATTTAATCATTTCATTGCGTAACGCCAAACTTTTTTCATGTTTTTTTAGCTCAGATTCATTGTTGTCATGTTTTTCGATTACTTTTTGTTGACAAGTGTCAGAAGGTCCAACAGTCTTGGGAGATAAAAATCTTCTTGTTTCTTTCAGTGCATGCCAAGGCTTTTATGGTCGGGGTATCGCTGGTCTTGCGCCTGGCTGGATGGGCTAAAACCTTGCAACCAGGGGAGCTGGAAAGATGACAACGGGCCATAGGCCGGACATGACGCGGCTTTTTGGCCGCTATGACGGGATTGACCCTATATGGAGAGCTAAAACGAAAAAAGCTGGCGAGCACATCGTCAGCTATTCGTTTGTCACGGTCTTCCAATGGATGAATAGGCGGTGGGGACACCGCAGTGCGATTGGATTGAAGGGATTACTCCTTTCCTTTTTCCTATGTTTCACGGGACATTGAAAGGATGGGGATCACAACTGCGTTTGTTCAAGGGAAATCAGACACCAGACCAAAAACTTCGATACACGAAACCTTCCCAATTTCTTGGGAGTGAAAAAATGTTTCGTTACACCACTCTTTTGCTGTCTCCTGGACACAACTTCTCATCAAGTGTGATTACAGCGTTTGTAACGGTAAAACCGTAAGAAGTGTAAGAGTTCAAAAAGTATTGGTTGCACATCAAAAAAAACGGAAACGCTTTCGGCTGTCACGGTGTTGCCTATAGGTAATAGTCAGAAAATCGTTTCCGTCTCATCTCATTCTTTTCATGCCTTGGAGGGTGCTCGCCAAGGACATTGTCAGAAATATGTGCTCATCTTCTTCATCAAGCCAGAAAAAAACGACTATGATGCCTTGATGTCGTGATTCCTTTTGTCCTCATAAGGACTGAAGTCGCAGTTTGTCAATTGTACCAAATTTCTCCGCCTAAAAGGCTGGAGTTTTCGGTCATGTCTACATTTAAAGAACTGCCGTTAGTGTTTACGGCAGAGTAATCTTTGTAGATCAGTTGCTTTTTACTTCTGTCTGCCATAGTTTTTATTGTTAAAGTTGTTCTTATAGTTTCTTTGATATCGCAAATATAGTAAAAAAATTAATACAGTCCAAATTTTTTGGCCCTTTTATTTTTGTAAAGTTTTGTTTTTTCGAATTTTTTTTCTATCTTCGCTTCAAAATATAGATTATTAACAAAAAATCAAGACTATGAAGCGAAAACCTAAGATGTACAACGAGGACGAATTCGACCTCGACAACAGCAACAATGAAGACGAAGATTATGAGGATAGAGGCGGTGTGAACGATTGACTGAAGTTCCGCGGTCTCCTTTCTCCCTTGGTATTAGGGACGTAATTGTGTTGAGAGATGGTTGACATTTATAGGGTGTCGGCAATTTTTCAAGGTATGACGGGCAAGCCGGGGCCTCGCTCGGGATCCCCAATGTGGTGAGTCAAAAGCGCAAAGCGTCGGGAGTTGCGAAACAGCTGCTCCCGACGATTTATGTTTTGTCGTGATTTCTGTTCTCGTATTTGTTGAGGGCTTCAGCCATAATTTTTCGTCCGTAATCAATAATCTCATTGTTCTGGCTGTAGTCAAACAGTCCGAAACGATCCATGGCAACTTCGGCGTAGACATCGGGCGGAGTGAGTTGGACTGCCATTCGCGAGGCGTTCTGTATGGAGATACGGGCCACACGCAATCCCAAATTGACATAGTTTTCTGAAAATTGAGAACGAAGGAGTGGGATGTGGGCCATGATGGCCTGCACCAGTGAGGTCGTCTTGTCGTTTTTCGTCATGTAGTCGGCGTTGGGCTTCTCGTCGGGGCCACTGACGTTGACGCCCACCAACAAGTCGCCTTTTTCCCTTTCTATGCGATTAAGGGGAAGAACGTTGTGAACGCTGCCATCGACATAGGCAGCGCCGTCGATGTTTACCGGCCTGAAAAAACCTGGGATGGAAATGGAGGCACGGATAGCCCGGGCCAGAGGGCCTTTGCTAAATACTTTTTCATGGCCGCTGACGAGGTCTGAGGCACAACAGCGGAAGCTGATGGGCAGATCCTCAATCTTTTCCCCTTCGAACATCTCCTCCATGAGTTCTTCGAGTTTGTCGCCCGATGCCACGTGGTCGAGACCCAGCGAGAGATCGATGAGTGACATGATGTCGCGGCGGCTCAATTGGTCGAATTTTTGTTTGAGGTCCTCTAATTGTCCACTGGCATAAAAACCTCCAACGATGGCACCGATGGAGGTTCCGGCTATGGAATGTATGACGTAGCCGCGCTGGAGGAGTTCCTCGATGGCTCCGATGTGGGCCAGTCCACGTGCTCCGCCGCCACCCAACACCAGAGCCACTCGCTTGCTGTCATGTGTCCTGCCTGTCAAGCGGTCTATCCATTTTATTAGTCTCATAGTTTTTTCTTTCTCTGCTGCAAAGTTAATCATTTTTTCTTTACCAGAGAACTTAGAAGTCGGGAGTTGACGGTATTGCTCTTTGCTCAGATGTTCCTTTAAGTTCATGTGGAGGGCTGTGCCGCCCGTAAAGTGTGTTCAGTCATATTTTGTGGCATGAATAATTTCATGCAGAAAGTAAGCGAGCTCCAATGGCTACGGTTGAACGGCTTTGCCCCAAATATGGAATCCCTCAAACCCCGAGGCGTAAACCTTTGGGATTTGAGGGATTTGATGGATGATGCGAGAAGAATCCGCCCGATGGGCGTTTTTCAAGCGTCACTTGCCCTGGAGCTTGGTGACCCTTCTCGTACCATCGGAGAATATCGTCACCTTGATATTGAGGCCATCGCCCCGACCGTTGAGTCTGCGGCCCGAGAGATCGTAGTATTCCGTGCCGACAATTTTCTTTGTGGGAGAAGTCACCGTGTTGATGGCCGTTGTGGGAACATTCCACCAGCTGATGGGCGAAACGGTTTCCTTGTTTCCCCCCTTATATACCATCTGCACCCCCCAGCGCGCCACGCTGCCGTCGTAGATGTTCACCGACCGTTCCAACTGCTTGTCGTTGCCCTGTAGCGTGTAGATGAAGAAGTCTATATAGTCGACAAAGTTCACCGGCACTTCGGTCATCGGAGTGCTGACATTGACGTAGTTGTCATCGGTGAAAGTGTAGGGAGTGGTATCGTCGTCGGCATACAGACGATAGTAGTATTTGGTATTGTCAAAGAGGTTGCCCGCCTCGTCGTATCTGTCGAAGAAGAAAGAAATGAAACCTGGGGCTCCTTCTGTGCAAGGCTGGACCGACATAGTGTCAATAATCGGAGCCGAAGGTGTGAGCGACAGGTCCTCGTAGCGGGTTAGCGTGGGATCGAAATAATACGACAGAGCGTATTTCAAGGAGTCGCCGGCATTGATGATTATCACGCTGTTGGCCTGTGGGTTCAGTGTCTTTTTGTCGCTGTCCACGGTCATCTTAAATGAGTCGTACCAGTCGCTGTAGTTGATTTGCTGCCCTTCGCGCTCATACCCTCTTGCCATGAAGAAGAGGTGGTGGGTGGTGGCCCAGTCGGGGCCGAGATACTGCCGTGTGGGGAAGTTCACCGTCTTGTTTCCGTCGTAGGTACCGATAATCACTTCCGAGGTGCTATTGTTGTAGGGATTGAGCAGGTAGACCTTGCCGTCATTGTCAAACGCCATCTTAACAATCTTCTGCTCGTTTCCGCCGGTCTGGGTCTGATAGGACAACCTGTAGTCCTGCAGGGCTATATCTTTAGGCAATGTGTTGGCTTTGTATTTCACCTTTCCCACCTTGATGTCGGTGTCGGCGTATCCCGTCCATTTCATCTGTTCGGTCATAAGTCCGATGTAGTTGTCGTCGGTCATGATGAGCGAGTCGTTGCGCAGCACGAAGCTGATCTCGTTTTTCACTGTGCCGTTGGCCAGCGTGTCGATCTTGCAGAAGGGTTTCCCCTCACTGGTCTCATATTCCTTCACAGGGAAGGCGTAGTAAACTTTTTTTGTGAGGTTGCCCTCTTCGTCGTAAGTCTCGCCCTCCCGGATGGCTTGTGGCAGATGAGCTACGTATTTGCCGTTGCCCGCCGGGTCGAGTTTCAGCCAGGTTCGTGTGGGAAGCTGGCTGAAGGGATTGTAGAGGTATACACAACCGTCGTTTCCCTCAACGTAGCGTGAGGTAGACCACAGGTCAAGGCCGTATAATACCCCGGAATAGGATGTGTAGAAATAATAGCTGCTGCGGGCGTAGTTGTCGTGCAGTGTTCCCGCCGGCTGTTGGCGGATAATGGTTTCGGCGCCCGGGGTTTGAGCCCTCGCCGCCATTGAAACTAAAGCAATGGCCAAAGCCATGGAAAGTTTTTTCATCATTTTTCTATTCGATTTATTTGATAGTTTTATCGTTGACCACACTTCCGTTGGCCATCACACGCTGACGGATGCATACACCTCTTCGGGGTTGGGAAAGGCGGCGGCCTTGAAGGTCGTAATAGCGCACCTCTGCGGTAGTTTGGCTGATGGCAGGCTGAGAGATGCTCGTGGTGGTGCGGCCTGTAGTCCAGACGATGTCGGAGCTCAGTTCCTGCTCACCCTTGTATACGGTCTGCAGGCCGAGGCTGTCGGCAGCCTGAAAGAAATAGAACTTATGGCTGTCGTCGGCCATGAAGAAGTCGGTATTGTCGTTCAGTCCGTAGGGAACTTCCGTGATTTCAGTGTCGAGACCGGAATATTTTTCAGGACTGAAGGTGAGCGCCTTGCCCTCTGCGGTGTATACTTTATAATATAGGTTGTTCTTAAAGAGCGGCTGTGCGTAGACATCCTCCGAGGGGAATTCAAACTGCAGATAGCCCTCACCCTCAGCCTCCTCTCCGTAGCGGCCGAAGGATGTGATCTCCGGATTGGCCGGCTTTCCTGCTGTGGCAGTGTAGGGCGAAAGCGAGGGATTGATGTATGCGGCGGCTGTAAACACTCGATGGTCGCCCACATTGATAAGGATAGACTGCAGGTCGGTGGCCGTAAGGCTCTTGGTGGCGTTGTCGTAGTTGAAGCGCAGGGTATCGGCCAGGTCAAAAAAATCCGGGGCCGTCTCTGAATACACTCCAGGGACGAAGAACATGTGGTAGCCCTCACTCTCGTTGGGGCCAAGGTATTGCCGGGCAAACACAACGGAGTTTTCCTTTATCTCACCCTCAGCCCACTGCAACGCGGTGGTAGAGTAGGGGTTGGAGACATACACCTTGTTGTCGGCGAAAGCCACTTCCACCAGGTCGGTTGCGTCGCCATAGAAGCCAGTGTAGGAAAGCTGATAGAGCTGGGGCTTAACACCCTGCGGCAGGCTCAACGGCTTTTTGTCTGTTGGTCTGACCGAGAGTTCCACTTCGCCAGCCTCGTTCCAAATGCCCGCTAAGGTAGTCAGTCCGAGGATCACTTTCGGATATTCACCCTCAACGTTGTCTTCTCCGATCAGAGTCAGGGTGTCGCCTCTGAACAGAAAGCGCATGTCGGTGTTGTAGGTTCCGTCGGCGTTCTGTTCAAAGCCGTAGGTCATGCCTTGGCTGCCTGCTTTCAGAACCATTCGCGAAGCATAGAGGGGAATCTCTTCAGTATTGAAGATGGCCTGCGGCATATGCGCCACGAGGGTATCGCCATTGAGATGCTCCAGTTTCAGATAGCTTTGCGTGGGGAAGAAAGTGAACGGATTCTTGAGATATACACAATCGTCGTCCCCTATCACATAGTTGCCGATGTAGTAGTCCACACTGTCCACGTTGGCGCCCCCGACATCTGTGTAGAAACTTAGTGCCTTACGTACCTGGTTTTTCACCAGCCTTCCCTTTGGCTGCTTCGTGATGGGCTCGGTGAACAGAGGTTTCGGGCCGTTGTCTTGCGCCGGGGCATTAACGGGGGCGCAGAGTAGTGCACACGACGCTAATGCTGTGAATAGATATTTTCTCATAGTTGTCAGTTTTATTTCATGGCCATTTTGGAATAACGTTTGGCGCTGTCGGCCAGTGCGGCCAACAACAGCAGGGAGAAGCAAGTAGTAATCTTCATGCGTTTGGTTTTTGTTTTATGTTATATGTTTATATGATTAATCATAAAAGACGCGGAAAGCGTCCAATTAGTTACTAATTGCAAAGTTACGAATTCTTTTTTGATTTGTACAAAAGAAAGTTTTCAAAATTGTAAAGAGGCCTGAAAATTAATAGTATTCATGTTCGGAGTGTTGATCTGCCACTTGGGGGGAGCGGGTCACGTTGGAAAGGTCTGTCTTCATGCGGTGGGAATACAAAACAAGCGGAAACCTTTAAGGATTTCCGCTTGTTTCAACCTGGGGTGGATAGTGGGACTCGAACCCACGACATTCAGAACCACAATCTGACGCTCTAACCAACTGAACTACATCCACCATGTTGGTTGCTTATTGAAAGCGAGTGCAAAGGTAGGTGTTTTTTTTCTAACCTCCAAATTTTTTTAGATGTTTTTTTGAAAAATATTATTTTTAGAGAAAAAACAATGGCGAAATCCCATTTTGACCCAGTGAGACTTTCTGGTTCTGCTCATGATCCTTCATCCATGGAGTAGGGGAGTGGGAGTGCCGACTTTAGTGCTACTTATCTTTCGAAGACGGTGTAACGGTAGTCTGAGATATGGATTTTGACGCCGGCTCCCATGTGCGTGCCCGCCGGCTTCCATGTGGGTGCACGCCGGCTTCCATCTGCGTGCGCGCCGGCTTCCATCTCCGTGCCCGTCGGCTCTCATGTGGGTGCCCGCCAGCTCCCAATTGCCTGCCTGCACTTGTTCGCGCTGCCCACAATGAAATAAAAGGATGCAAGAAGATGGGCAATTCTTCAGCCGGATTTTTTGATGTGTCGGAAAGTTGGCCTACTATTCGGAAGGTCAGATGGAGATTACAAAAAATGGCTTTAGGGGTGCTTTTTTCGAGAAACAGTCACAAAAGTTTTGGAGATTCTTTTGAAAGTCGTAACTTTGCAGCGTGAAACGACTTGAGATTATCATCTTATCCATCCTCTTGCTTCTGTCTACTTCAGGAGTGAGCGTGAATCAACACTTTTGCGGTGGTGAGCTGATTGCTGTCTCTGTCAATGATTTCACCGTTTTTCAGCCCACAAGCATGAATATGCCCGGTTGTGAGTCGGGAGATGGCTGTGGGCAATGCCATAACAAGCACTTTCACAAGCAGATTCATGATTCGCTTTGTTCGGCCCATTCCCCACAGATAGTGGTGAAAAGTTTTTCGGCCGACTGGTTCCATGCCAATCTGTTTCCTCCATTTTTCTATTCATTTAGGTTATTGGCTTCTTCTGGGGATGATTCCGAAGCAGGTTTTTCGTGGCGATCGGACTATCATCCACCTTATCTCTTGCCGCCACACGGTGTGAGGGGAGCACCGGCTTTGTTGAATTAGTGTTTTCAGTGTCTTGGGGAGTTGGACTTTTCATGAATTCCTCTATTGTCGAATAGGGAAATCAGGAGAGGCGCAGTCGTCATAGATACCGGAGGGAGAAGAATTTGTCTTTTCTCCCAATCAAACTCATTTAACAAAGTCTTATTGAATGGATAAAATCATAGCTTATTTTTTGCACAATCGCATCGTATCTACTTTTGTGCTGATAGCCATACTATTAGGTGGACTCTCTACGGCACCTTTCAACTGGCACAGCGGGCTTGTTCCACGCTCGCCGGTAGCCGTGGATGCCATACCTGATATTGGTGACAACCAACAAATTATTTCTACAGAGTGGATGGGACGTTCGCCCAAGGATATTCAAGACCAGGTGACCTATCCACTCACCACCGCCCTGATGGGCATTCCTAACGTGAAGACCATCCGCTCTACATCCATGATGGGCATGTCGTTCATCTATATCATCTTCAACGAGGGGGTAGATTTCTATTGGAGCCGGTCGCGCATATTGGAAAAACTCAATTCGCTGCCTACCGGACTGTTGCCCGAGGGGGTGAAACCACAATTGGGCCCCGATGCCACGGCTTTGGGGCAAATCTTCTGGTATACTTTAGAGGGACGCGATACCAAGACCGGACGTCCGGCAGGCGGCTGGAATCCCGAGGAACTGCGTACCCTGCAGGACTACTACGTGCGCTATCAGCTCTCGTCGGCCGAAGGCGTAAGCGAGGTGGCCAGCGTGGGCGGATTTGTAAAGGAATACCAGGTAGACCTCGATCCTGAGGCCATGCGGTCCTATGGCATCAATCTCGTGCAGGTGATGCAGGCCGTGAAAAACTCCAATATCGACGTGGGAGCCGGAACGATGGAAATCAACCAGGCTGAATACATCATTCGCGGACTTGGCTACGTCAAGAAACTCTCCGATCTGGAAAACGCCCCCGTTACCAGCCGCGAGGGCGTGCCCGTCAGGGTGAAGGACCTGGCCAGGGTGAGCTTTGGTCCCGGCGACCGTCGTGGCGGACTCGACAAGGAAGGGCAGGAAGCTGTGGGCGGTGTGGTCGTAGCCCGAGAAGGGAGCAATCCGCTGGAGGTCATCAATAATGTGAAGGAGAAGATCAAGGAGATGCAGACCGCCATGCCCGAGAAAACCCTCAAGGACGGCACGGTGTCGAAGGTCACGGTAGTGCCTTTTTACGATCGTACCCAACTCATCAAGGAGACCATAGGCACACTGGAGAGCTCGCTCACCCATGAAGTGCTCATCTGTATCATCGTCGTCTTGATTCTTGTGGTCAATCTCAGGGCTTCCATTGTGATCTCGGTGATGTTGCCCCTGGCCGTACTCAGCACGTTCATCATCATGAAACTCACCGGCGTAGAGGCTAATATCGTCGCCTTGAGCGGTATCGCCATCGCTATCGGCGTGATGGTCGATGTGGGTGTGGTGTTCATGGAAAATGTCGTGAGGCACCTTGAAGCCCGTGAAGACCGCGACAACGTTCGTGGCGAAGCGCTGGAACAGCTCATCCTTGAATCCGTGACCGAAGTGTCCTCGGCCGTGATGACGGGCATGGGCACTACCATCATTTCATTTCTGCCCGTCTTCGCGATGCAGGCCCAGGAAGGAAGAATGTTCCATCCTCTGGCATTCACCAAGACCTTTGCCCTGCTTTCCGCCCTGCTGCTCGGCCTGACCGTGTTGCCCACCTTGGCCTATTGGATCTTCTCCCTCCGGCTGCCACGGCAGTTGGTCATGCGGCTTTTCCATAAGAGAAAGCTGAAGTCCATCCGGATAGGGAGCTGGGAGATCAGATACAACTACGTGTTCATCGCCCTTGTGGTGCTTGTGGCCCTTTACGAACAGACATCCCTGTGGCTCCCCTTGGGACCACAAAACGGAATGTTGGCCAATATACTCTTCGTTGTGGTACTTGTCGGCGTGGTGCTGACCCTGCTGTGGCTGATGGTGGTGCACTATGAACGCATCCTCCGATGGTGCCTCGGCCACCGGTTGGCCTTCATGTCCCTGCCCGTCGGAGTGCTGCTGTGCGGAGCCCTGATCTGGAAACACACCGGCAGCGAGTTTATGCCTACCCTCGATGAGGGGACTTTTATGCTCATGCCAACGTCCATGCCCCACAGCGGCGTGGAGGAAAACCTGAGGCTCTGCAAGCAGATCGACCGCAGACTGATGACTATTCCCGAAATAGAGTCGGCCGTGGGCAAATGGGGCAGGGCAGAGAGCGCCCTTGATCCCGCACCCATCCAGATGTATGAGACCACGATCAACTACAAACCCGAATACATGCTCGACGACAATGGCCACCGCGCCCGGTTCAAGACCGACGCTAATGGCTGTTTCATCCTCAAGAGCGGACGGACTTACGACCCCGAGGAGGGTTTTGAGCGGATTCCGCAAGACAGTCTGGTTCCCGACCGTCATGGCGATTATTTCCGTCAGTGGCGCAAGGAAATCAGGACCGAGGACGACATTTGGGACGAAATTACACGTGTGACCAACCTGCCCGGACTTACCGGTTCGCCCAAGCTGCAGCCTATTGCCACACGGCAGGTGATGCTCTCCACGGGTATGAAGGCTCCAATGGGACTGAAAGTCTACGGTCCCGACCTCGAAAGCATCGACAAGGCAGGCATGCAGATGGAGAAGGCACTGAAGCAAATCAGCGACATCCAGTCGGCATCGGTCTATTACGACCGGGCTCAGGGTGCTCCCTACATCGAAATAGAACCCGACCGCGAAAAGCTCGGCCGCTACGGTATACAGATCGGAACGGTGCAGTCGGTGATCGAGACGGCGATAGGCGGCATGGAGGAAGGCACCACTGTTGAGGGACGTGAGCGGTTCCCTATCCGCGTGCGCTATGCCCGCGAGTTGCGCGACAACCCCGATGCCCTCGCCGGCATCCTTGTGCCGGCGGCCGACGGAACACAGATCCCCCTCGGCGAGCTGGCTACCATGCACTTTGTGAAGGGGGCCACGATGATACAGAGTGAGAACACGTTCCTCGTGGGTTACATCACCTTCGACAAAGTGGGCAACAAGGCCGAGGTCGACGTTGTCAATGAGGCTAAGAAAACAATCGACCATCTGGTGGCCGAACACAAGATAGACCTTCCCAAAGGTGTGTCGTATAAGTTTGCCGGAAGCTATGAACAGCAAGTGCATGCCGCCAAGCGGCTCCAGGTGGTCATCCCCGTGGCTCTGCTGCTCATCTTTTTGATTCTCTATTTCCAGTTCAAGAGTGTCACGGCCTCCATGATTCATTTCTCAGGCGTTTTCGTTGCCTTTGCCGGCGGCTTCATCCTGATGTGGCTCTACGGCCAGCCGTGGTTCATGAATTTCGACATCGCCGGCGTGAATATGCGCACCCTCTTCGGCATGGGGCAGATCAACCTGAGTGTTGCCGTGTGGGTGGGATTCATTGCCCTTTTCGGTGTTTCTACCGACGACGGCGTACTGATGGGAACTTATATTCATCAAACCTTCCAGCACCTCAAGCCTGCCACCCGGGAAGAAATCACCGAAGCCGTGGTGGTGGCTGGAAAGAAGCGTGTACGCGCTGCCTGCATGACGACAGCCACGACACTCATCGCCCTGCTGCCGGTGTTGAGTTCTACGGGCAAGGGCGCCGACATCATGGTGCCCATGAGCATCCCCACTTTTGGTGGTATGCTGATCCAGACGATGACGATGTTTGTGGTACCCGTGCTCCAATGCTGGTGGCGCGAAAGTAAACTCGTAAAACAACAGAAACAATGAGAAAATACATTTTTTGTGGCTTGATGCTTCTCGCGGCGTCAACTGCCCATGCCCAGAGAGACAGCCTTGCCGTCTATATCGACGCGGCGATGAACAACAGTCCTGCCCTTGCCCGGCAATATCAGGCCTACAAGGCCCAGCTGGCAAGTGCTTGTGGAGAAGGACAGCTCAGCGATCCGGAACTGACTTTGGGATTCTATCCGGAGGCCATGAACCATGTCAACGGCAAACAGATAGCAACTTTCTCACTGATGCAGATGTTTCCTTGGGCAGGCACGCTCAAATTGGGCAGAGAGCAGAAGGAGGCTCAGGCCAGGGCTTCGTTTCAGGAATTCAGGCAGGCTGTGCTCGACCTGGCCCTCGACATGCAGCGGCAGTGGTTCAATATGCTCTCCACCCAAGAGAAAATAAAAAGTGTGCAGCGCCAGCGACGGCTGTTGGCCGACATCCAAAGAGTCGCCATTTATCAGTACAAGAATCAAACTATGGGACGCAACAGCCGCATGAGCGACCAGCTGCGGATAGAGGCCGAAGACAAGCGGCTCGAAGAGAAAAAGGCCAGCCTGGAAGATGAGCTGCGCTTGCTGGGTCAGCGCTTTAACATCACTATGCACCGCAGTCCTGAAGCCCCATTGTGTCTGCCCGATACCATCCTGCTCAACGCGATGCCGGCTGTAGACGGAACACAGCTGGCCTCGAAAGATCCCACGATAGCCCAACTTGAGGCCCAGCAGCAGTCGTTTGCGGCCCAGGACCGCATGGCCAAGGCACAGGGGATGCCCAAGTTTGGCGTTGGCGTGGAATACATGCTCAATGGTAAGGTGGACATGCCCATGATGGCCAACATGAACGGCAAGGACATGTGGATGCCTATGTTGAAGGTGACGATACCCATCTTTCGCCGACGTACGAACATGGCCCGGCAGAGTGCTCAGCTGATGAGCCAAAGCGCGGAGAGCGGCATTCTGCAGCGACAGGATGCCCTGAAGGCTGCTTATCTCGACATAGAGAACAAAGCCGCTGATGTAGACCGTAAGGTGAAACTCTATGACAGCGAGACGGAGATCCTCAACAAGACGCTCCGGCTCATGCTCGATGAGTATGCCAATGGCACCACCTCACTTACCGACATTCTCCAAACGCAGCGCGAGCAGATCGACTACGACCTGCTGCGGGCCGAGGCCTATGCCCAATACAATACCTTGGTGGCTGAGATGGAACGCTTGGCCGTCAGTCATGATTTTACCATAAGTAAATTTAAAGAATGATGAAAAAGAATAAAAAATATATCTATATTGGCATAACGGCCGTTGTGGTTTTGCTCATCGCCTTAGTCGTTATGCGTCGTGGGGCCGAGGAGGGCAAAGCCGGCGATGCTACGGTCTATACTTGTTCGATGCACCCCCAGGTGAAGCAAGACCATCCCGGCAAGTGTCCTATCTGTGGGATGGACTTGATTCCGGCGGGCAAGAGTGGCGGTGACAGTAAGATGTCGATGGACGACGATGGTGTGATGCTCTCCGATGAGGCTCTTGCCCTGGCCAATGTGGAGACAGAAACCGTCGGCACGGGCTCTACGACCAAGGAAGTCAGGCTCTACGGTAAGGTGGAGGCCGACCAGCGGTTGGAGCAGACCCAGTCGGCCTATGTGGAAGGACGCGTGGAGAAGCTTGCCGTCAGTGCAGTGGGCGACCGCGTGAGCCGTGGGCAGACGTTGGCCGTCATCTATTCGCCCTCGCTCTACACGGCCAGCCAGGAACTTGTGGCGGCACTCAGCTTCCCCTCTGTCCAGCAACGGGAAAGTCTCGTCGAGGCGGCCAAAGAGAAACTCCGGCTGCTCAATGTGACAGCCGAGCAGGTGAATCAGATCATCAAGACCCGCCATGCCTCGCCCTATTTCACCCTAAAAGCCAACACCAGCGGCACGGTGGTAGAGAAGAACGTCAGTGCGGGCGACTATGTAAAGCAGGGACAGCCGCTGCTGAAGGTGGCCAATCTGAGTCGTGTCTGGGTGATGTTCCAGGCTTATGAGGCCGACCTGCCCTTCCTTAGAAAGGGGGCTGAAGTGGTGTTCACCACTGAGGCCATGCCTGGGAAGACCTTCCGGGGACGGGTGAGTTTCATTGATCCCGTACTCGACAGCGAAACCCGTACGGCGGGTGTGCGCGTGGAGATGGGGAATGCTGGCGGCGTGTTCAAGCCCGAGATGAATGTGACAGGCGTCGTCGCCTCCCACTTGTCACAATACCAGTCGGATATCGTTGTCCCCAAGAGCGCAGTGCTCTGGACGGGAACCCGTAGTGTGGTCTATGTGAAGGAGGACGACGGCGGAATGCCGGTGTTCCACCTGCGTGAGGTTACCCTTGGTCCTTCGCTCCCCGATGGCTACGTGATTACGGATGGACTGGCCGAAGGGGAGGAGATTGTCACCAGCGGTGCCTTTGCCATTGATGCCAGTGCTCAGCTCGACGGCAAACGGAGCATGATGAACAGAAATTGAGAGATCGGAGCCGGGCTCCACGTGCGGTGCTCCTTGTGAGCAGTGCCGACAGTCCGGCTCATCTAAATAAGTTTCAACAACAAATAAACAGACAACACAATGAGAAAAATCATTTTGACCATGTTGGCAGTGATGACGATGAGTGTCGCTGCTGAAGCCAAGACCGTGAAGACTACCTTCAAGGTGAACGGAATGTGTGAGATGTGCGAGGCGCGCATCGAGAAGGCCGCAAAAAGCTGCAAGGGCGTTCTGTCGGCCAGTTGGAGCCGTAAGACCCACCAGATGACGCTTGTCTACGACAATGCCAAGACGACACCGGCCAAGGTGCAGAAGGCCATTGCGGCGGCAGGTCATGATGCTGGCAGCGTAAAGGCCAGCGATGCGGCTTACAATAAGCTGCCCTCTTGCTGCAAGTATCGCAGCGGATCGATGAAGAACTGCACCAAATAACTTTTCAGTGCATTCCATAAAAAAAGGAAGAATTCCATATTGGGATCCTTCCTTTTTTGTTGTTACCGAAGTTTCTCGCGTTATTTGGCAGGGGCGGCAGGAGCGTTTCCGGCAGCGGGAGCTGCATTGTTTCCGGCAGCAGGAGCTGCCTTCTGCGCACCAGTGGCGGGAGCCGTCTGACCGGCACCGAAGCCCTGAGTGTTGGTAGGATTCGTGGATTGTGACTGGGTGGCAGCATTTTCCATGACGCTCTGATCGCCGGTAGCAGAGGGAGCTACATAAGCGCAGATCACACTGAACACGACCATGGCGATGGCCAGCCCCCAAGTAGTCTTCTCCACAACATCGGTGGTTTTGCGCACACCCATAATGGAGTTGGATGCAGAGAAGTTGGATGCCAGACCGCCTCCCTTTGATTCCTGAATCAAAACGATGAAAATCATCAGCAGCGAGGCGATGATGATGAAGACAACTAATAAATTGTACATTTCTTTGTTTGTTTTATTTGTTTTTACTATTTACTATCAATTTTTCTAAGAATCGGATCTGATCGACGAAGTAGATGTTCTGCCGGGCTTTGGTGAGGTCGAGTTTTTTCATGATCTCCAATGCCTTGTCGTAGCGTCCCTGCTTGATGTAGATGCGCGCGAGGGTCTCCGTGGCATAGCCACCTTGCTCGATGGTGTCGGCCGACCTGTCTTCTTCCTCTTCTTCAATCTCGGGCATAAACTCCGGTTCGTCCTGTAGGGTGATCTTTCCGCCTTCATTGTTGATGAAGTTGTCGATGAGATCCTGTCCTTTCAGCTGCGGTGCCTTGTCTTTGGCCTGCTTCTCCTCCTCGCTCTCAGTTTCGAGCAGATAGGAGACGTAGTCCACCGCGGCGTCGGCCGGTGTCGGCTTTCGCCTGCCGTTTTTCTCTTCCTCGGAGTCGGCGGGTATGGAGTCGAGGAAGTCGTCGATGAGGGCCACGGTGCGGCTCTCGCCGGGCTTCTGAGTCTTTTCCTGCTGGCGCGGCTTGGTGTGCAGACGGTAATGGGCCGCCTCCACCATGTTGAAGATCATCTTGCGGTCGGTGATGTAGATGGCAGCCCTCCTCAATTCCTCGTCGAACGACGGATCGTGGAGGATGTAGAGATTCTGGAGCATCAGCAGCCGCGCAGTCTGGAAGTAGGGATAGAGCGCAATCAAGCTTCGGAGATCGTAGAGGGTCTCCTTGTCCATTCGTTCGGGATGCTTGATGAGCGTTGTCAGTTCCATACTTGTTCTGAGTTGTTTTTTTTATCGATTACCAGTTGGCCACGGTGGCATTGAAAATTTGTTCGGCCAGGTCATTGACCATTTGCTGTACCAGTTCCTGCTGCACGCTGACAAGCGATCTTGTAGTCTCGTAGGAGGCCGTAGCCGTAAACTGGCGTTCGAAGTCCTCGTCGTGGTTCACCCGGTTGGTGAATCTCACGTTGACGGTGATTGAGAGTTCGGTCTGTGCGGCATAGCCTTCGCTGGAGACGCTCTTGTTGCGCTGGGAGTACTGGGTGATTTCTCCCTCTATTTGCAGATCTCCGTTGCGCTTCACCTGCTGCAGCCGGGTATGGTTGGCGAATTCGTCTTTGAGCGCCGTGTTGAACATGGGTCCCATGGGTCCCCAGACATAGCTGGAGCGGATGGGGAAGTCGTTAATCGTGATGGTCTTCGTCTTGTTGTAGTCGATGCTCGATCCGTTGAAACCATAGCTCACCTTGCAACCACTGAGCGTCAACGCGAAAAGCATTGTGGACACAAGGACGGCAATGCCAGTCAGTCTTGACGATGGGGAGTGTGGGTATGACGTGCTATTTGGTGAGGCCATATTGTTTGATTCTTCTGTAGAGTGTTCGGTCGCTGATGCCGAGTTCCTGCGCGGCTTTCTTGCGATTGCCACCATTGCGTTCGAGGGCCTTTTCTACGGTTTGCCGTCCCAGATCGCTGAGGTTGAGGGTCTCGGGCTCTTCGGTCTTGATTTCCTCGGCTTCGGCGTCTTGGATGTCCGAGTGCGGGGTGGGGGAAACGCCCGCTGAGCCCATGAGCTCATTGCCACGGTTGGGGATAGCCGGGTAGCCCTCGTCGATAAGGGCCGAGGAGAAGCCTCGTGCCCCCTGCAGCTCCCGGGTGTCGTTGAGCTGTTTGCGCAGGCTGTTGAGGTCGCGTCTGAGGTCGCTCACGTTGCCGCGCAGTTCGTAGAGGATTTTATAGAGGATCTCCCTCTCGCTCTCGTAGGAGTGCTGTCCGGGCTGCGAGATCGTGGAGAGCTCGGTGCTCTCCTGATCGTTGGGGATAAACTGTTGCAGCATCTTTGCCGTGACGACGCGTTCCTGGCTGAGCACGGAGATTTGCTCGGTGATGTTTTTCAACTGCCTCACATTGCCGGGCCACTTGTAGTGGAGCATGATCTGCTTGGCCTCATCATCGAGGGTGATTTTGGGGAGACGGTATTTTTCTGCCATCTGCATTGCGAATAGGCGGAAGAGCAGCAGAATGTCCTCTCCGCGGTCACGCAGGGGGGGCATCTGGATGGGGATGGTGTTGAGCCTGTAGTAGAGGTCTTCGCGAAAACGTCCCTCACTGATGGCCTTACGGATGTTGACATTGGTGGCCGCGACAACGCGCACGTCGGTCTTCATGATTTTCTGTCCGCCCACACGGATGTATTCACCCGTCTCAAGTACGCGCAACAGTCTGGCCTGGGTGGCCATGGGGAGCTCGCCCACCTCATCGAGGAAGATGGTGCCTTTGTTGGCCACGCCGAAGTAGCCCTCACTCTCACCGATGGCTCCGGTGAAGGATCCTTTTTCGTGGCCAAAGAGCTCACTGTCGATGGTGCCCTCGGGAATGGAGCCGCAGTTGATGGCGAAATAGTTCTCACGCCGGCGGGGGGAGTTGTCGTGAATGACGCGTGGAATGATCTCCTTGCCGACACCGCTCTCGCCCACGATGAGCACGCTCAGATCAGTGGGCGCCACCTGGAGGGCAACGTCTAAGGCATGGTTCAAGCCTTCGCTGTTACCAACGATATTGTACCGTTGTTTGATCTTTTGCAGTTCGGATGTATTCATTGGGTGACAAAATTACATATTTTATTTCAGATAACTGCAATATTGGCACACTTTTTTCCTTAATTCATAATTCTTCATTCATAATTTTGGCTCGCTCGTTCTTCTTTGATGCATTGTGCATGATGAATTGCCCCCGCTCCGCATGGCAATTATGCATTATGAATTATGCATTAGAGATCGGTTTGTTTTTGCCCAACTTGATTAACAACAGTCCTATTCCCGTCCAGGTGAGTTCGCGCAGGCGCACGATGAGGGCCAGGAAGATGCCTTGGCTGGCGGCGATGCCGAGCTTGGTGGTCGACATGAGGAATCCGCCCTCGCGCCCGCCCAACTGCAGGGGCATGAAGAAGAGCAGGTTGGCAAAGAGCGAGGTGAAGGCCAGGATAAACATGCTGTCGAAGAAGTTGACGCTGGGCCGGAGCACCAACAGGACGAAGAGGATCTCCAGCGAGGAGCACACGCGGCAACAGAGCTCCAACAGGACGGCACTGACAAACGTGCGGGGGTTCTGGTTGTGGAGGGCGGCAATCTGCCGGTCGATGGTGTCGAGTTGCTCACGGTGTCCTTCCACAAAGGGAACCGCCCATTTCTTTACCATGGGCAGATGGCTCAGGAGCGTCATCACCCGGTTGGCCAGCCCCTTGCGATAGCCCGAGAAGAAAAACCAGATGCCTAATGCGCAGAAGCCCATCGTCAGGGCCAACAGGATGCCCATTAGGAAGTCTACGGGGCGCAGGAGCACGAAGAGAACGCACGACAGTCCCCAAAACCACAGATGGCTGAAGATATGGGTCATGGCATAGAGGATCACCGACGACGAGGCACGCTCGGTGCCGATCTTCGGTGCCAGTTCCATGATGCGGTAGGGTTCGCCGCCCATCAGTCCGCCGGGGGTGGCGTAGTTGAGAGCGAAGCCCGAGACCGTCACTTTATAGAGCCACCAGAACTTTACTTTCCTGGTCTGTGCCATGCCTTGGGGCGTAGGGTCCTGACTGCGGATGATGATGTACCACGAGGCCGTGTTGAAGACGTACAGCACCAGCCATAGGGCCAGCACGGCGAAAAACCAGTAGCCCGCGTGGCGGAGCCCGTCCCACACTTGCTTGAAGTCGAGTTGGGTCAGCATCACGACCAAGACGAGCAGGCCGAAGAGAAAGAAGGCGTTCTGATATTTCTTTTTCATGCTGTCGCGGTTTTATTCGTCCTGCTGCTGTTGCTGCTCCTCTCCGCCATCGGTGGCCTCAGGAGCAGGCTGGGCGGGCTGAGAGGATGGGGCCGGCGTAGGCGCAGTCTTGGGAGCGCGTTCCAGGATGGCGTTCTCGTGCTTCTTGGGGATGGAGAACCTCACCTTCTCGCTGTCGTCTTTTTTCTCGTGATAGAGTTTCTTGAGGGGATGAGCCAAGGGCTCGTCGTATTCCTGCCGGTTGCGCCATACGTCGATAGCCAGGAAGATGGCGTGGCGGAAGGCGGTCTCGTCGGCCACGTTGCGTCCGGCGATGGAGAAGGCCACATTGCTCTCCGGCGCCGTGCACACCACCGACAGTCCGGCCATCAGGCGCACGCCCTCCGAGGCCTCACGTGCCTTGAAGGGAGGCAGGCCCTGGTCGTGGTACATGGCCAGCAGACCGTCGAAGGCATCGGCCGTGGAGCCACTGAAGATCTCGTCGGCGGAGTAGGGGCCGAAGACGTTCACTCCGTTCTCGGCGAGCTTGCTCACGGTGGGGGCGATCACCTCCTGCTCCTCGCGGTCGAAGTTGCCGAACTCGCCGTTGTCGGGGTTGAGCGACAGTACGGCCACGCGGGGGTTCGACAGGCGGAAGTCACGCCGCAGGGTGTTGTAGAAACAGCCTATGCGCTCTTCGAGCCGCGCGGGGGTGAGGGCCTGGGGCACGTCGCGCAAGACGAGGTTGTCGGTGACTAAGGCCACGGTGAGGGCGTCGCCGACATAGACGGGCAGCACGCTGCGCCCCTCGCCCAGGCAGGTCTCGATGTAGGCCTGCTGGCTGCCGAACTTCACGCCGCCCGACTCCAGGTGGCGCTCATCAACGGGACAGGTGACGAGCACGTCGAAGAGTCCGTTGCGATAGTCGCTGATGGCGCGGTCGAGGGCTTGCATGGCGGCCTGGTTCGACTCGGGGGTGGGCACGCCGAGCTCCACCTTGATCTCGTCGCCCATGCAGGTGAGCAGGTTCACTCGGCCCTCACGGGCCTCGCGGGCATCGTTGATGATGCTGAAGCTGGCCGGGATGTCGAGGGCCTTGCGGTGGTAGGTGGCCACCTTGGGCGACCCGTAGATGATGGGGGTGCAGAGTTCCAGCATCTCCGGGGCGGCAAAAGTTTTAAAGATGAGTTCGTATCCGATGCCGTTGGTGTCGCCGTGGGTGATGGCGACGCGTATTCTTCTGTTATCTTCCATTGTGCTATTGTTTTATTGTGTATAGAGCGGCTTCCAACTGCCGCATGAGGTTTCTTTTTTTAGATTCAGGGGCGTAGACGAAGGCGATCACCGTCACGTCGCCCACCCGTCTCATCACGTAGGGTCCGCCCATGGCGTCGCCCGTCATTTCCCAGAGTCCGCGGGCGCGCGGCGGTCCCGTGAGCTGCATGTGCATCGCGTCGGTCTCGCCCTTGATGTGGCGGGCCAGGGCCACGTCGGCGGGGCCTCTCATCACGGCGATGTTCGTCATTCCCCGGGGCGCGTTGTTCGACAGCCAGATAAAGCCAGGCCTCACCATGCTGCTGCCCATGTCGGTGGGGATGAGCATCTCGATGCCGAACATCTTCCTTATGGCCTCGGCGGCCCGCGGGTTGTGGTGGCGGCGCAGCGCTTCCACCTGCTGCCGCCTCTCGAAGGCGTTGAGCAGGGCGGCCGTGCGCCGTGGAGAGCTGCCGTCGGTGAGGACGACGATTTGTGGCCTTGCCCAAACATCGTGCCTGACTTCCAGGCGGTGGCCTTTGCGGCAGGCCACGATGGCGCGCCTGAGGCGGGTGTTGGGATCGAGGCGTGGCCGGTGGCCGACATCGAACATCGGCTCCGCCTGCGGCAGTCCCTCCACCGTCTGCCCCAAGGCTATGGCAAGGCTGTCGGGCAGCCGCCCCACTACCGTCACCTCGTAGGGGCGACCCATGGACCGGGGCTTGCCTCCACCTCCATCGCACGCCGCCGCCAGGAGAACCATGGGGAGCAGCAGCCACAGTGACCGTCTCATCCTCTCACCTCACTGATCCGCTTCGACGTGCTGAGCAGTCCGCAGGCGGCATAGATGTCCTCGCCACGGCTGGCGCGGATGGTGGTGAAGATGCCGTGGGCTGTGAGGTAGTCGCGCAACTGTTCCATCCTCGTCTCGTCAGCCCCATGGAGGGGCACGTTGGGAATCTGGTGGAAGCGGATGAGGTTGATGCGGCAGTCGAGGCCCTTGAGCAGGCCTACGATCTCGCGGGCGTGGGCCGGGGTGTCGTTGATGCCTCCGAAGACGATGTATTCAAACGAGAGGCGGCGCTGGTGGCTGAAGTCGTAGCCGCGCAGCAGTTCCACCACCTCCTCGATGCTCATTCCCCTCTCGGCGGGCATGAGCTCGGCGCGCAGGGTGTGGGTGGGGGCGTGGAGGCTGATAGCGATGTGGCAGTTGCTCTCCTCGAGGAATCGTTTCAGCTTGTTTTTCACGCCGACGCTGCTCACCGTGATGCGCTTCGGGCTCCAGGCCCAGCCATAGTCGGCGGTGAGAATCTCCGTGGCCCGCAGCACGTTGTCGAGGTTGTCCATCGGCTCGCCCTGTCCCATGAAGACGATGTTGGTGAGGCTGTCGCGCTCGGGCAGCGCGTAGACCTGGTTGAGGATGTCATTGGCCGTGAGGTTGCCTTCGAAGCCTTGCTTGCCGGTTTGGCAGAAGAGGCAGTTCATCTTGCATCCCACCTGCGACGAGACGCAGAGCGTGGCCCTGCCGCCCTCTTCGGGGATGAAGACGGTCTCGACCATCTTTCCTCCGCTCGCCGGCTGAGTAGTCTCCACGGGGAAGAGGTATTTCGTCGTGCCGTCCTTGGAGCGCTGGGCGTCGATGGGGCCGGCCCAGCCGATCTCGCAATGCTCGGCCAGGAGAGCGCGGTGGGCTTTCGAGATGTTGGTCATCTCGTCGATGCTCGTGGCGTGTCGCCCATAAATCCATTCGGCGATCTGCTTGCCGGCAAACCGGGGCAGCCCCAACTTCATGGCTACGTCGTTGAGCTCATCTATTCTGAGACCTAATAATTTCTGTTTCATGCTGCAAAGTTAGCGCAATTCGATAGGATTACAAAATAAAAAACGTTTTAATTCATAATTAATAATTCATCATTTTGGTTCGCGCAGCCTTAGATAGCATAATACATAATGCATAATTTTGGCTCGTATGGCCCTTTTTGATCATTCATCTTTCGTGATTGCGACTGTTTGGGGCGGATGATTGTACGCCTCAAATTTTTTCTGTTATCAGTGGATATTCATGAAGATTCGTGTTTATTTATCCACTAATCTACGTTAGCATTAGTCATCACGAGCACCTATCCGTTCCTGACTTTTCCGATGTGTTACCCTAAATCTTCATGAAAAGATGAAGTCAGAGCTGTTTGTTTTTCTATCTGAGGTATTTCTCGCGGCGAGTCGAGTCTTTTTTTGTTTGAGCATCCCGTTGTCGTTGGCCCCATGCTCCTCAACTTTTAACTTTTTTGCGGATTATTTTGCTTTTCCGCCCGATTACTGTATCTTTGCAACGGCGAAGCAGGAGAAGGACGTGCAGCTCCCCCTCTGTCGGGGCGGCGGCTGGCGGCTCAGCTCCGACGCGTTAAAAAAAAACGGTCTGCCCGAGGGCGGCCGAAACTTACCTATTAAAATAAACACTGAAATGAGAGAAAATACTGATTGCTTCTTGGCTTATGGCGGGGAGTCCGCGGCCCGTTGCCTCGTGGCGCAGCTCGGGCGTGAGAACGCCGTCGGGCGCATCCGGCTGCTCTGCCCCGCGGGCCGCGAGGAAAGGGTAGAGGGAGCCGTCGCGATGGGCGTCGGCGGACTACTCTCGGCGGAGACCCTTCGCGCCGTGGCCGAAAGCGCCGAGGCTCCCTATACCCTGCTCGGCTTCCGCCCAACCCCCCTCACCCTGGGACCTTATGCCGTGGAGCGACTGGCGGCCGCCGCCACGATGTCGGGAGCCGCCATGGTCTATGCCGACTTCCTCACCGAGAAGGGAGGGACCACTGCCCGGCACCCACTGATCGACTATCAGGAGGGCAGCCTGCGCGACGACTTCGACTTCGGCCCCCTGGTGCTGCTGCGCTCCGAGCTTCTGAAAGCCTGGGCTCAGGAATGGGACACTGAGGGCAGGACGGAGCTGAGGAGCGCTGGCTGGTACGACCTGAGGCTCTTTCTCAGCCGACATGGAGAGTTGCTGCACCTCGACGAGCCGCTCTATACAGAGCACGAACCCGAAGACCCGACGAGGGACGGGGAGCGGCAGTTTGACTATGTAGATCCCCGTAACCGCGAGGCCCAACAGGAGATGGAGTGTGTCGTAAGCCGCCACCTGCGCCTCGTGGGCGCCCTTGTAGACCCTAACCGTTACTGGACACCCGACTTTGCCGAACAGGACTTCGACCGCGAGGCGTCGGTGATCATCCCTGTCTACAACCGCGAGAAGACCATCCGTGAGGCCGTCGCCTCGGCCCTCATGCAGCAGACGAGCTTTGAATTCAACGTTATTGTGGTGGACAACCACAGCACCGACGCAACCACGGCCCTCCTTGACGATATGGCCCGTGAAGACAGCCGGCTGGTGCACCTCATTCCAGAGCGCACCGACCTGGGCATCGGCGGCTGCTGGAACCTCGCCGTCGACGATGAGCGCTGCGGGCGCTTTGCCGTGCAGCTCGACTCTGACGACCTCTATTCCTCCCCCCACACCCTGCAGCGCATGGTCGACGCCTTCTATGAGCAGATGGTCGCCATGGTCGTCGGCGCCTACCGCACGTGTGACTTCCATCTGCAGACCCTGCCCCCGGGACTCATCGACCACCGAGAGTGGACGCCCGGCAACGGCTGCAACAATGCCCTGCGTGTCAACGGCTTAGGGGCTCCCCGTGCCTTCTTCACCCCCTTGGTGAGGCAGATTCACTTTCCCAACACCAGCTATGGCGAGGACTATGCCATGGGTTTGGCCTTCAGCCGCCACTGGCGCGTCGGACGTATCTTCGACGAGCTCTATCTCTGCCGACGGTGGGGAGGCAACAGCGATCATCAGTTGAGCATTGAGAAGACCAATGCCAACAACCGCTATAAGGACCGCCTGCGCACCCTGGAGCTCCGGGCCCGCCGGCAGCTCAACGCCGCGGGTGGTCCAGCGGTCAGGGACGAGGGTGCCCTCATCCGCTTCTTCGACCGCCAGCTGCAACTTTGGGACGAGGCCCGCCGCCGCTACCGCGACCTGCTGTCGGTTGAGGTGAGGCGGGTGGAGCCCCCCTCGGGCGACGCCGTTGGCTTGCCTCTGTGCCTGCAGTTCAATCCCGCCCGCATCGTCTCCACGGGAGCCCGCATCAGCCGGGAAGTTCTGGCCCACCGGCGCTGCTTCCTCTGCGACGAAAACCGCCCGCCACAGCAGATCAGCCTGCCCCACGACGCGGAGTTCCACTTTCTCGTCAATCCTTTTCCCATCCTGCCCGTGCATTTCACCATTGCCGCCCTCCGTCACCAGCCCCAGCGCATCGCAGGCCACTACGGCGTCATGACGGCCCTGTTGGAGCGTGACAGCAGCTTGACCGTGTTCTACAACGGCCCCCGGTGCGGAGCCTCCGCCCCCGATCATCTGCATCTGCAGGCTGGGCGCGGCGGACAGCTGCCGCTGCGCGACGAGTGGGAGCGGCTGGCCCGGGGCCTGGAACCCCTCGCCGACTGCGGCCCCGACAACCGGCTGGGCCTGCTGAGAGGCTGGCCCTGTCCGGCCTTTGCTATCGTGGCGCGAAGCCCGGAGGCCGGCCGGCGACTTTTCGAGCGGCTCTATGCCGTGATGGAGCGCGACATGGGGAAGCCCACCGACGGGAGCGACAGCTCCGACGGGGAGCCTATGATGAATATTGTGATGTGGCGGCAGGGCCGCGACGAGGTCACCGTGGTCTTCCCACGGGCCAAGCACCGTCCCGACTGCTACTATGCCGAAGGCGGGGAGCGCCGTATGGTGTCGCCCGGCGCGCTGGACATGGCCGGGCTGATGATCACCCCGCGCCGTGAGGACTTTGAGGCTTTGGACTACGGGCAGATGGTGGCCATACTGAGAGAGATGTGCGTCGCTGACGACATCGTGGAGCGCATGTGCCGCCACCTCGCCGCCGAAGAGCCGCCGAAAGCCGCCGACGGAGGCCGGGAGCCCCAGGTGCAGGTGGGTATTGTCGGCGGAGCGGAAGTGAGCTTCACCCTCAATGGCCGCTACCGGGTCGGTGGCACAGAGGCCCAGGGACCTCAACGGGTGACGGCCGAGGCTGGGCGTGTCAGCTGGAACAACGTGACTTACGACCGGTTGGACTTTGTGCCTATCGGCCAGACCGACTCCTTCACGCTCGAGGACGTTGTCATCGGTGTAGGCTTCCACTGGCAACGCAAGGAGCGGCAGACCTTCCTCGGCGGCCTGAAGCTGATTGTCGATGGAGGGAAGGTGTGGGCCATCAATCACCTGCCCGTTGAAAAATATCTCGAAAGCGTCATCTCCTCCGAGATGAAGGCCACGTCGGGGCTTGAGCTTCTCAAGGCCCATGCCGTGATCTCACGCTCATGGCTCCTGGCCCAGATGGAGAAGCGGCAGACGGCCCCCATGAAGCCCCGCGGAGGCACCGGAGGCACCGACAAGGCGGATGAGCGCATCGTGTGGTACGACCGCGAGGATCACCAGCTTTTCGACGTGTGTGCCGACGACCATTGCCAGCGCTACCAGGGCATCACCAAGGAGACGAGTCCCGATGTGGCCCGGGCCGTCGGCGCCACCCGCGGAGAAGTGCTGACCTATGGCGGAAAGATCTGCGACGCCCGCTTCTCTAAGTGCTGCGGCGGAGCAACCGAAGAGTTCCGGTATTGCTGGGAAAACCTGCGCAAGCCCTACCTCTCGGCCGTGCGCGACAGTGCTGCCGACGATCTGCCCGACCTGAGCCGGGAAGCCGAGGCCCAGCGCTGGATACGCTCGCATCCCGATAGCTTCTGCAACACACGGGAGCGGAGAATCCTCAGCCAGGTGCTCAACGACTACGATCAGGAGACCACGGACTTCTACCGATGGCAGGTGGAATACAGCCAGGAGCAGCTGAGGAGGCTGATCGCCCGTGTGGTGGACAAGGACCTCGGCCCCATCCTTGACCTTGTGGCCGAGGAGCGGGGCAAGAGCGGCCGAATCTCCCGCCTGCGCATTGAGGGCGTGAAGGCCTCGTTCACGATTGGCAAGGAACTGGAAATCCGCCGTGCCCTCTCCCAGACCCATCTCTACAGCTCGGCCTTCGTGGTGGACCGTTTCGACCTGGACCCCCAGGGCGTGCCCGCCCGCTTCCGCCTCACCGGCGCCGGATGGGGACATGGAGTGGGGCTGTGCCAGATCGGAGCCGCCGTGATGGGCGACCGCGGATATGCCTACGACGAGATTCTCCTGCACTATTATAAGCATGCCGAATTAAAACGAATCTATTGATGACCTCCCCTATGAGAAATCAGAAACTTAGCCGGCCCTATCTGTGGGTGCCCAGTCTCTACTTTGCCGAGGGACTGCCCTACGTGGCCGTGATGACCGTCTCGCTCATCCTCTACAAGCAGTTGGGGCTGAGCAATGCCGATATCACCTTTTATACCTCTTGGCTCTACCTGCCCTGGGTGATCAAGCCCTTGTGGAGCCCATTTGTCGACGTGGTGAAGACCAAGCGTTGGTGGATCCTCACGATGGAGGTGCTCATCGGAGCCGCCTTCGGTGGAGTGGCTTTCACCATCCCCACCTCGTTCTGGCTTCAGGGCTCGCTCTTCTTTTTCTGGGTGATGGCCTTCTCCAGTGCCACCCACGACATCGCCGCTGATGGCTTCTACATGCTTGGGCTCAATGCCCATCAGCAGACGTTCTATGTGGGCATCCGCTCCACGTTCTATCGTCTGGCCACCATTTTCGGCCAAGGTGTCCTGGTGATGATCGCCGGCAACCTGCAGGTGGTGTATCGTGGCGCCATCTCCTATTCCTGGTCGCTGATGTTCTATCTCGTCATGGGGCTCTTTCTCGGACTGTGGATCTGGCACTGCGTGTCGTTGCCCCATCCCGCCGAGGACGCGCCGCGCAAGGACGCCTCGGCGGCCAGCACTATGAGAGAGAGCCTGAGCACCTTTGTCACCTTCTTCCAGAAGCCCCAGTGGCTGGTGGGCGTGCTGTTCATGCTGCTCTACCGAATGCCCGAGGGACTGCTGGCCAAGGTGTCGTCGCTGTTTCTCGTGGATTCACCCTCGGCGGGCGGACTGGGACTCTCGCCCCAGGAATACGGACTCGTGCAGGGCACGGTGGGCGTGATCGGACTCACTATCGGCGGCATCTTGGGCGGCATCCTCGCCTCGCGCGACGGACTGAAGAAATGGCTTTGGCCCATGGTGATGGCCATCACGCTGCCCGACGTGGTCTATGTCTATCTGAGCTACGCCTTACCATCCAGCCTGTTTGTGGTCAACGCCTGCGTCTTCGTGGAGCAGTTTGGCTACGGCTTCGGCTTCACGGCCTATATGCTCTATCTCATCTATTACAGCCGTGGGGAGTTTAAAACCGCCCACTATGCCTTCTGCACCGCCTTCATGGCCCTGAGCATGATGATTCCCGGACTCTTTGCCGGTGCCTTGCAGGAACTGGTCGGCTACCGTTACTTCTTCATCATCGTCATGGCCTGCTGTGCTGTGACCTTCATCGTGACGGCCTTCCTGAAAGTCGACTCCGACTTCGGGAAAAAAGACTGACGACGTTAACAGCAGTGGACGGAGCGAAACTCCGGATATTACTTTTTTTATCATAGAAAATGGAAATGGATAAAAACAACAACAAGCAACCCGTCAAGTTCAATTGGTTGTATTTGTTCTGGGTTCTCTGTATCCTCGTACTTCTCAACGGCCTGCTCTTCCCCGTAGTTGGGGGAGCCGGTGTGGAGTCGACGGATTATGGCACGTTTATTCAGCGCGTCGACAGTGGTTTGGTCAGTAAGGTGCAGATCAAGGACAACGACATTTACTACACGATTCTCCGACAGGGCAAGGAGCAGCAATGCGAGACACCGGAGGTGAACGACCCCCAGCTCACCGAACGGCTGCTCAAGGCCCCAGGTAAGAATGCCGCAGGCAAGATCAGCTTCACCCAGGTGCCCCAGCAGCGCAACTCTCCCCTGATGGATTTCTTCCTTTGGTGGATTCTGCCCGGAATTCTCTTTTACTGGCTGTGGAGCTATGCTTCCAAGCGCATCGTCTCGGGCAGCGGAGGCGGCAACTTCCTGCAGCTTGGAAAGAGTGGGGCCAAGGTCTATGCCGAGAACTCGGTGAAGACCACGTTTGCCGACGTGGCCGGACAGGACGAGGCGAAGGATCAGCTGATGGAGATCGTAGACTTCCTGCACCATCCGGGAAAGTATGCGTCGATGGGAGCCCGGCTGCCCAAAGGTGCGCTCCTCGTCGGGCCTCCGGGAACGGGTAAGACCCTCATCGCACGTGCCGTAGCGGGTGAGGCCAAGGTTCCGTTCTTCGCCATCTCCGGGTCTGAGTTCGTACAGATGTTTGTCGGTATGGGCGCGGCCAAGGTGCGCGACCTCTTCAATCAGGCCGCCGCAAAAGCCCCCTGCATCATCTTCATCGATGAGATCGATGCCATCGGCAAGAGCCGTGACGCGGCCATGGGCAACGACGAGCGGGAACAGACCTTGAACCAACTGCTCACCGAGATGGACGGCTTCGACGCGACTAAGGGCGTTGTGATCCTCGCCGCCACCAACCGCCCCGAGAGCCTCGACAAGGCCCTGCTCCGTCCCGGCCGCTTCGACCGGCGAATACAGATGGAACTCCCCGACCTCGAAGGCCGCAAGGCTATCCTCAAAGTGCACCTGCGCGACATCAGGCACGGCGACATCGACCTTGACATCGTGGGCAGGGCCACCGCGGGATCGTCGGGCGCCGACCTGGCCAATATCGTCAACGAGGCAGCACTGAGAGCCGTCAAACTGGGAAAGAAAGAGGTAGACACCACCGACCTTGAGGAAAGCGTGGAGACCGTGATTGCCGGTGAGCAGAAGAAGAGCGCCGTTATCGCGCCCGATGAGCGACGGATCATCTCCTATCATGAGATTGGCCATGCCATGGTGGCAGCACTGCAGTCGCATTCGGCTCCCGTGCAGAAGATCACGATCATCCCCCGTACGTCGGGCGCGCTGGGCTATACCATGCAGGTGGATGCCGGAGAGAAGCATCTGATGAGCCGTGAGGAAATGCTCAACCGGATCGCTACCCTCACCGCCGGTAGGGTGGCAGAAGAAGTTATCTGCCATACTTGCACCACCGGAGCCAGTAACGACATAGAGCAGGCCACGCGGATGGCCCGGGCGATGGTCACCGTCTATGGCATGAGCGACCACTTCGGCATGATGCAGCTTGAGGAGGTGCGCAACCGCTATTTGGGTGGAAATGCCTCGCTCACCTGCTCGGCACAGACGGCCGCCCAGATCGACGAGGAAGTGAGGTTGCTGATCCGCCAGGGCAAGGAAAAAGCCACGAAGCTCATCACGGCTCATTTGGAGGAAATGCAGGAAGCTGCGGCCATCCTGCTGCAGAAAGAGACGATCACCGGAGAAGAGTTTATGCAAGTGTTGAAGAAACACGGCGATGCCTGAAATACAAAGCGTCCGCGCTGCTCACGCAGTGCGGACGCTTTTCTTGGTATTTGACAAATACCAGGTGCTTCATGTAATCAAACTAACAGATCAATCCAATCTACAAACATACTATCTAAAAACTGATGCAAAGATAGCCTTTTTTGCACCTCGTAGAAAGATTCTTCTTCGAAAACATGAGAAACAGGTGTGCAAACGATTACGTAAAAAAGTCGGGAATGCCCCGGTTTCTCCAATGTGCCTTCCCAAACGCAGGAATAAAAAGAGAATCAGTAGGAAAGCAGAATTGAAAAACTCTTATTTTTGTAAAAAAGTAGAGGTTTACTTCGCCGTTTCTGAATTTTGTTGTATCTTTGCGAAAACAAAAACAATAAAATAAAGATGTTTGAAAATCTAAGCGACAGACTCGAACGTTCGTTTAAGATATTAAAAGGCGAAGGAAAGATCACAGAAATCAACGTCGCCGAGACCCTTAAGGACGTGCGCCGGGCATTGCTCGATGCTGATGTCAACTATAAGGTGGCTAAAACCTTTACCGATACGGTGAAGAAAAAAGCCCTGGGTATGAATGTGCTGACGGCTGTGAAGCCCGGTCAGCTCATGGTTAAGATTGTACATGATGAGCTCGCCGAGCTCATGGGAGGTGAGGCTTCGGAACTCCAACTGAAGCAGAAGCCTGCCATTATCCTGATGTCTGGCCTTCAAGGTTCCGGTAAGACCACGTTCTCTGGCAAGCTGGCCAACATGCTCAAGCAGAAGCAGCACAAGAACCCCTTGCTTGTGGCGTGCGACGTCTATCGTCCGGCTGCTATAGAACAGTTGAAAGTCGTTGGTACACAGGTTGGAGTACCCGTGTATGCAGAGCCGGAAAACAAGAATGTCAACGAGATTGCGCTCAATGCCGTCCAGCAGGCCAAGGCCAAAGGCAACGATGTCGTCATCATAGATACAGCCGGACGCCTGGCCGTAGATGAGCAGATGATGGACGAAATCGCTTCTCTGAAAGAGACTGTGCATCCCGACGAAACGCTGTTTGTTGTCGACTCCATGACGGGTCAGGACGCAGTGAACACTGCCAAGGAGTTCAACGACCGTCTCGACTTCGACGGTGTTGTGCTCACCAAACTTGATGGTGACACCCGCGGTGGTGCAGCGCTCTCCATCCGCACGGTGGTGACAAAACCCATCAAGTTCATCGGAACCGGTGAGAAGATGGATGCCATCGACGTCTTCCATCCCGCCCGTATGGCCGACCGTATCCTCGGAATGGGTGATATTGTCTCGCTTGTGGAGCGCGCCCAGGAACAGTTTGACGAGGAAGAGGCACGCAAGCTACAAAAGAAGATACAGAAAAACAAGTTCGACTTCAACGACTTCCTCAACCAGATCGAGCAAATCAAGAAGATGGGCAACCTCAAGGAGCTTGCCTCGATGATTCCCGGTGTGGGGAAGGCCATTAAGGACGTAGATATTGACGACAATGCCTTCAACGGCATTGAGGCCATTATCCGTTCCATGACACCCAAGGAGCGCACCAATCCCGAGATTCTCAACACATCGCGCCGTACGCGTATCGCCAAAGGCTCAGGAACGACCATTCAGGAGGTAAACAGACTGATCAAGCAGTTTGACCAGACCCGTAAGATGATGAAGATGGTCACCGGCAACAACATGGCTGCAATGGCGGCGAGAATGAAGGGCATGAAAAGAAGATAATTATCAGAGAGAAACTTGTCTTGTTTGTCTTAATAGCCCAATAGAACTTAAAGACTCGCCAGCTCAAAGACTCAAACAACTCAAAAACTCATACAACTCACCAACTCATACAACTCAAAAACTCAAATATGACACTTATTGATGGAAAAGCAACGGCAGCTGCCGTGAAAGCGGAGATTGCCCAAGAAGTGGAGCAGATGGTGGCTCAGGGACAGAAGCGCCCTCATCTTGCCGCTGTGCTTGTGGGTCATGACGGAGGTTCTGAAACCTATGTCAAGAATAAGGTCATTGCTTGTGAGCAGTGTGGTTTCAAGTCATCGCTCATTCGTTTTGAGGAGGATGTCACTGAAAAGGAACTCCTCGGATGTGTGGACCAGCTCAACAACGACCCCGACATCGACGGCTTCATCATACAGCTCCCCTTGCCCAAGCATATTGATGAGCAGAAAATCATCATGGCTATCGACTACCGCAAGGATGTCGACGGCTTCCACCCCATCAACGTGGGGCGCATGGCGATAGGTCTGCCCTGTTTCATCTCGGCCACTCCTTTGGGCATCCTGACGCTCCTTCGTCACTACAATATCCCTACCCGTGGCAAGAAGTGCGTTGTGTTGGGACGCAGCAACATTGTGGGCAAGCCCATGGCTCAGCTCATGATGCAGAAGAATTATGGTGATGCCACTGTCACCGTCTGCCATTCCCACAGTGAGAACCTCAAGGACGAATGCCGTGAGGCCGACATCATCATTGCCGCCATAGGCCGCCCCGACTTCGTCACGGCCGACATGGTGAAGACGGGAGCCGTGGTGATCGACGTGGGCACAACGCGTGTGCCCGATGCTACGAAGAAGAAGGGATTCCGCCTCAATGGCGACGTGAAGTTCGACGAGGTAGCCCCGAAGTGCTCGTTTATCACCCCCGTACCAGGTGGCGTCGGCCCTATGACCATTTGCTCATTGATGAAGAATACTTTAGCAGCAGCACAACATGAATACTACAAATGATAACAATCTGACGGCCAAGGAGTGGTATGAGCAGGGCAACGGCTTCAGACAGCAAGGCAATTGGCAGCAAGCCATCAACTGCTATCTCGAAGCCATCGAACTCGACCCCTGCTCGCCAGCAGTTGAGGCCAAAGAGATGCTTTTAAGCATTCTCAACTTCTATCACAAAGACGCTTACAACCCCTAAGCCGATTTGACAACAGTTTTTTTTATCTTACCTTGTTTACATTAAGCCTAACAAAACTTAAACATTATGGGAAAGATCAAGGGTGCCATAGTGGTCAATACCGACCGTTGTAAGGGATGCCAGCTTTGCGTGGTAGCCTGCCCAAAAGACGTGATCGCTTTGGCACAAAAGAAAGTTAACGTTCACGGTTATCCCTATGTGGAGGCCGCCCGTCCCGACGACTGCATTGGATGTGCAAGTTGCGGCATCGTGTGCCCAGATGGATGTATCACCGTGTACAAAAAGAAAATGGAGGACTGAGAGATGGCAGATCAGGAAGTAACATTAATGAAAGGCAACGAGGCCATCGCCCGCGCTGCCATTCGCTGTGGTGCGGACGCCTACTTCGGCTATCCCATCACTCCGCAGAGTGAAGTAATAGAGACCCTGGCACAGCTCAAGCCCTGGGAAACCACCGGTATGGTGGTTGTGCAGGCTGAGAGTGAGGTCGCGTCGATCAACATGGTTTATGGAGGCGCAGGCGCAGGCAAGCGCGTGATGACCTCTTCGTCTTCCCCCGGTGTGGCTCTGATGCAGGAAGGCATCAGCTACATGGCCGGATGCGAGCTCCCCGGCGTGTTTGTCAACGTGCAGCGTGGCGGTCCCGGACTGGGAACCATCCAGCCCTCTCAGAGTGACTATTTCCAGGCTACCCGCGGTGGTGGCAACGGCGACTACCAGGTGATAGTGCTGGCCCCCAACTCTGTTCAGGAGATGGCCGACTTTGTTGACCTCGCCTTCACGCTGGCCTTCAAATACCGGAATCCGGCAATGATTCTCTCCGACGGCGTTATCGGACAGATGATGGAGAAGGTGGTGCTGCCGCCCGTGAAGCCCCGCCGCACTGAGGAGCAGATCCGCAAGGAGTGTCCATGGGCTTCCTTCGGACGTGTTGGCGGCCGCAAGCCCAATATCATCACCTCGCTCGAACTCCGTTCTGAGGAAATGGAGAAACGCAATCTTCATTTGCAAGCCAAATATCAGGAGATTCAGGACAACGAAGTGCGCTTTGAAACGCAGCAGTTGGACGATGCCGACTTTATGATTGTGGCCTTTGGTTCGGCTGCTCGTATTTCGGAAAAAGCCGTTGAGATTGCCCGTGAGGAGGGCATCAAGGCCGGTCTCTTCCGTCCCATCACCCTTTGGCCCTATCCCAGCAAGCAGATCATGGAGATGTCGAAGGGAAAGAAAGGCATTCTCGTTGTGGAGATCAATGCCGGGCAGATGGTCCAGGATGTGCGCCTGGCTGTCAATGGCAGCATCAAGGTGGAACACTTTGGTCGTCTGGGTGGAATTGTTCCCGATCCCGAGGAAATTGTTAACGCTTTAAAGGAGAAACTGCTATGACAAACGATATCATTGCACCTGAGAATCTGGTCTATAAGAAACCGGACTTGATGAACGACACCCCGATGCATTACTGCCCGGGATGTTCTCACGGAGTTGTTCACAAACTGGTGGCTGAGGTGATTGAAGAGATGGGCATGACAGAGAAGGCCGTTGGCGTTTGCCCCGTAGGTTGTGCCGTATTTGCCTATCGCTACCTCGACATCGACTGGCAGGAGGCCGCACACGGTCGTGCGCCCGCCGTTGCCACCGGTATCAAGCGTTGCTGGCCCGACCGCCTGGTGTTTACCTATCAGGGCGACGGCGACTTGGCTTGCATCGGCACGGCCGAGACCATTCACGCTCTCAATCGTGGTGAGCACATTGCCATTATCTTTATCAACAATGCCATCTACGGCATGACCGGCGGACAGATGGCTCCCACGACGCTGATTGGACAGAAGACGGCTACTTGCCCCTACGGCCGTGATCCCGAGATCCATGGCTGGAACCTCAACATCACTGAGCTCGCCTCTCATCTGAAGGGCACTTGCTATGTGACACGACAGAGCGTGGAGTCGGTACCGAGCATCCGTAAGGCTAAGGCTGCCATCCGCAAGGCTTTTGAAGCCAGCATGCAGGGCAAGGGCTCAAGCCTGGTGGAGATCGTATCTACGTGCAACAGCGGTTGGAAACTCTCTCCCGTGAAAGCCAATGAATGGATGAAGGAGCACATGTTCAAGGAATATATCAAAGGCGACTTGAAGGACACTACAGGCCTTTAAGCAATGTTTTACCCTAAAAACGAAAAACAAATGAAAAAAGAAATCATCATTTCAGGTTTCGGCGGACAGGGAGTCCTCTCCATGGGTAAGATTCTTGCCTATTCCGGCCTGATGGAAAACAAAGAGGTTACTTGGATGCCCGCTTACGGTCCGGAGCAGCGTGGTGGTACGGCCAACGTCACCGTCATCGTGAGTGACGAGCGTATCTCCTCACCCATCCTGAGCAAGTACGACGTGGCTATCGTGCTCAACCAGCCTTCACTCGACAAGTTTGAGCCAAAGGTGAAGCCCGGTGGTATTCTCATCTATGATGGCTACGGCATCATCAATCCTCCCACACGCAAGGACATCACTGTCTACCGTATCAACGCTATGGACAAGGCTGCCGAGATGAAAAATGCCAAGGTCTTCAACATGATCGTTTTAGGCGGACTGTTGAAGGTTTGTCCGGTGGTGAGTACGGATGGATTGAACAAGGCTCTTTACAAGAGTCTGCCCGAGCGTCATCACAACCTCATCCCACTCAACATGCAGGCTGTGGAAGAGGGTATGAAAATCATTGAGCAGCAATAATTCGACTTGACAATCATCTTTTTTTTGTAAAGGGCACGCCATCCATGATGGTATGCCCTTTACTTTTTATGCCATTTGTTGATTTATTTGTCAAATGAGTCGCTTTGTGATTATATTTTTGTAATTTTGCAAGCATAATGGACGGCGAATGACTTTTCGCTTGTCAATAACGGCTGGTATTCAGGGACTATAAATCATACGGCTTCCGAAACATAACGCGACATGATAGACGAAATTAACAGCATTTTTTCCGCGATCAGTGGATTCCTTTGGGGGTGGCCCATGATGATCCTCTTGTTGGGAACTCACATTTTTCTCACGATCCGTTTGAAATTTCCTCAGCGCAAGATCTTCACTGCCATCAGGCTCTCTGTGAATAAAGACAAGAATGCCACGGGCGACGTATCTCAGTTTGGTGCTTTGGCCACGGCACTGGCCGCCACCATTGGCACAGGAAATATCATTGGTGTGGCCACAGCCGTGGCTTTAGGCGGGCCTGGTGCGGTGTTGTGGTGCTGGCTCACTGGTGTTTTCGGTATTGCTACTAAATATGCCGAGGGCCTCCTGGCCATCAAATACAGGGTCAAGACTCCCCAGGGGCGAATGTTGGGTGGCCCAATGTACGCGCTTGAGCGTGGACTGGGGTGGAAGACGATGGCCATATTGTTTGCCGTTTTCACGGCCATTGCCGCTTTTGGAATCGGCAACACCGTGCAGGCCAACGCCATAGCCTCCATTGCCGGTGAAACCTACGGCATATCGCCTTATCTCACGGGCTTCGTGATCTGCTCGCTCACAGGTGCCGTGATCCTTGGCGGCGTGAAAAGTATTGCCAAGGTATGCGGTATGCTTGTCCCTTTCATGGCTCTGTTTTATGTTGTCGGGTGCGTCTATATCCTCATTGTCAATGCCCATTATGTTTGGCCGGCCGTAGAGGTTATCGTTTCTTCGGCCTTTACGGCCAAGGCTGCCGGAGGCGGATTTGCCGGCAGCACAGTGATGCTCGCTGCCCGATATGGCATAGCGAGGGGCTTGTTTTCTAATGAGTCGGGTCTTGGTTCGGCACCGATTGTTGCCGCTGCTGCCCAGACACGCAACCCAGTGCGCCAGGCGTTGGTGTCGTCGACGGGAACATTTTGGGACACTGTGGTCATCTGCGCCTTGACCGGACTTGTCATCGTGAGCAGCGTGATTGCCTATCCTGACATCAGCTATTCCGACGGTGCGGGTCTCACGAAGGCCGCCTTCACCAAAATTCCATACATCGGTGCGCCGCTGTTGAGCTTCGGCCTGCTCACTTTCGCCTTCAGCACCATTCTCGGCTGGAGCTACTATGGAGAACGGGCCATGGAATACCTCAAGGGCGGGAGATGGATGCGCATCTATAGGTGGCTGTATATTGCAGCCGTATTTGTCGGAAGCATTGCTGATCTGCAAGTGGTTTGGAACATTGCCGACTGCATGAATGCCCTTATGGCCATACCCAATCTGCTCTCTCTGATATTTCTCAATGGCATGATTGTCCACGAGACCCGCAAGTATCTCTGGCGCGACCGACTTGACGAAGATATGGAAGAGGCTTAGTCGTTCCGCCTTTTGTGGCTACCCATCATGGCCGCCTTTTTTCAAAAGGCGTATGAGATGAACTCTTGTATTCGCTATAGCTTACTCATAGCGGCGCGAACACTTGAAAGCACTCTTGGATGGTGATAAAAGAAGAACTGTCTGAAAGAGCTGTCGAAAGGTATTATTCGTCTGTCTTGAAAGTGGCCACTAATGGCAAGTGGTCACTGTAGCCGTTCTTGTAGGCCGGACCCACATAATTGCGACGGGGCTTCACGCCATTATATTTCTCGTCTCTCTCCAACAACCAGGGCGCGTCAAAAATATAGCACTCGCTGAACCGTCCAAGAATGGGGCCTGCGGCAAAGATGTGGTCGAGGCTGTCCCATTGTCCCCGATAGCAGTAAGTACCCTTAGCTCCATGGCGGCCGACTGCCGTGGCTGAGACTTCGGTCAGTCCGTGGGCAACGAGGTATTTCATGGAGGCATTGCCGCTATAATCGTTGAAATCGCCGGCCACGAGGATGGAGGGATCATTAGACATGGCCCTCAAGGAGTCTATGGCCTCGCAAAGCCGACTGGCCACAAGCAGACGGAAAGGCCTCGTTGCGTTTTCTCCTCCCGACCGGCTCGGGGCATGGATGACATAGATGTGCACGGTGTCGCCACTCGTCAGTACGCCTCCGGCATACAGAATGTCGCGCGTGGGTTTCATGCCTTCTGTCGGCTTGACGCGGAACGACAGTGTATGGTAGAGTCGGAAGCTGAGTGGGGAATAGAGTAGGGCGACGTCGATGCCACGCTGGTCGGGCGAAGAGGTCATCACATATTCGTAACCGGCATTGCGCAAAAGCGAGCGCCGCGTGAGGTCGCGCATGCAAGAGTCGTTTTCCACCTCGCAAAGAGCGACGAGGTCGGGCAGCACATAGTCTGCAGTGCCGTCATGGTTCTGCCATTCGGCTGCGGCAAGGATTTCCTTCCCTATCTTCTGCAACTTGTTCCAGTAGCGGCTGCGCGTCCAGTGGTAGCTGCCGTCGGGAAGAAATTCAGTGTCGTTTTTCAGCGAGTCGTGCTGACAGTCGAAGAGATTCTCCACGTTGAATTCCATCAGCGTGAAGAAAGATGCCAATAAGAGGCTAATCATTTACGTTCTTTCTTATTCGTGTGAGATAATTCATATGGCGTTTGAAGGTAGTCCCCGGTGCGTCCTGGTGTTTCATGACTGCCGCAAAGACAAAAGTAGAGACAAACGGGATGATGCTTTTTTTCTGGCTCAAGGCGTTGAGATGGGCGAATGTGGGACCAAACATGGGGTGGGTGGAAACGTAGCGATGCCCCGTTGACTCGTAGAAGTTTTTCAGTCCGGTCTTTGCCGGACTGATATCGGAGAGCCTGCGAAGAGGCTTCCCCCGTCTTGCCGGCACCCATGATGAGTATTCTCATGTTTTCAGTTTTGTTTTTAATGGTTGACGATATCGATTTGCTGGCGTACACTCTCCTGGTGGATACTCTCGAAAATGGCGGCTACAAACTTGGGATCTAATCCACAGAGCGCCCCTTTGGCACCGTATTTTTCAAGAATCTCCCGGTAGCGGCCAGCCTGAAAGACGGTCATGTTGTGATCCTTCTTGTATTGACCGATTTCGCGGCAGATGCTCATTCTTCGGGCTAAGAGTTCAACAACCTTATCGTCGATTTCGTCCAGTTGGCGTCGCAACTGCTTGATGCCTTCCGTAGTGGAATGGACATCCCTGATGACGAGCAGACTCAGGATGTAGTCGAGCACGTCGGGCGTCACCTGTTGGCGGGCATCGGTCCAAGCCTTGTCTGGATTGCAATGGCTCTCAACGATGAGTCCGTCGAAGCCCAGGTCCATAGCCTGCTGGCAGAGCGGAGCGATAAGCTCGCGTCGGCCGCCAATGTGGCTGGGGTCGCAGATCATGGGCAGTCCGGGAATGCGCCGATGGAGCTCCATGGGAATTTGCCACTGAGGCTGGTTGCGGTAGATCTTGTTCTCGTAGCTCGAGAATCCTCGGTGGATGGCTCCAAGCTTTTTCACTCCTGCCCCGTTGAGCCGTTCCAAGGCGCCGATCCATAGTTCAATATCGGGATTGACAGGATTTTTCACCAACACGGGGATGTCGCTGCCTTTTAGACTGTTGGCAATGTCCTGCATGGCGAAAGGGTTGGCTGTGGTGCGAGCCCCAATCCAGAGAATGTCGATACCGTATTTCAAGGCGAGTTCCACATGTTCTGGAGTAGCCACTTCGCACGCCGTGAGCATGTGGGTCTTCTCCTTCACTTCCTGCATCCATGAAAGAGCTCTCTCGCCGTGGCCTTCAAAGCCTCCAGGTTTGGTGCGCGGCTTCCATACCCCCGCACGGAAAATGTGGCATCCTTTGCTTGCCAGTTCCGATGCGGTCTCGATCACTTGCTCTTCCGACTCCGCACTGCAAGGACCGGCAATGACAAAAGGCCGGGCATTGTCGCTCGGCAGGTTCAAGGGTTCAAGTTCTAATACGTCGTCCATATTTGTTCTGCGTGATTTCCCAAAGACCTTCAGCTTCTTTAGCCTTTTTGTTTGGCTTAGGGAGAGGCTTGCTTATTGTAACGGATTGATGCTCTTATAGGCCTGCTCAACCTGTTGCTGAATATCCTCGTGACCGACAGCCTCGAAATTTCCGTTAACACTCTGTGCCGTGTCAGGATCCAACTCGAGAACGTTTTTCATATCCTCTTCGGCTCCTTGCTTGTCGCCCATCGTCAGCTTGAGTTGACCGCGCTCTCGAAAAGCTTCTACGCTGAATGGGTTGAGGCTGATCACCTTATCGAAACTTTTCAAGGCTTCTTCATTGTAGCCAAGGGCTTGTTGCACACGTGCCTTGAACATCATCGCATCTTCCGAATCTCCGTCGTGCTCTCCCAACCAGTTCGCGTCGGCTTCGGCACCATTCTTGTCGCCCATTTTCAGCAATAGGGTGCCCCGTAGCAGCATGGCATCTTTCAGCAGGTCGGTTTGTTCTTCGCCTGCCTTCTCGCACAGGGTGATACATTGTGTAATCTGTGCGATAGCCTGGATCATATCCTCTTTGCCGCGCATTGCCCTGGCAAGTTCATAAGCTGCTTGAGCATTCTCCGCATCCAGTGTTTTGGCTTTCTCACAAACCTCTGCCATGTGGTCGTAGTCCTCATTCATATAATATATCCTGGCCATGCGCAGGAGAATTCGTATATTGTCGGGCTGAGCTTCATGGAGAATAGACAAGTGGTCCAAGGCTTCGGTCATCTTGTCTGTGCGAATATAGATCTGCGACAAATAGTCGTGGATTTCCAAGTCCTCGTGGATTTCCAGGGCTTTTTCAAAGCATTTGATAGCGTAATCTAATTGACCTATATTCATGGCTCTTACCCCATCGTATTTCAAAATTTCAAAGTCGTGGGCTGTGTCCTGTTGTTCGTTTTGAGAATTTTCGTGGGCACTGCCACCAAAGAGTTGTTTGAAGAATCCCATAGTGTTTTAGTTTTGTAGACAAAATTAATATAAAAAATCGATACGCACAAAGTTTTTCTCCTACAATCTGCAATAATTCTCCCACTTTATTTGCCTTTACTTCTCATGTCTTAAAAGACGCTGATCATTCATCCAAATAATAAAGGCTGGTCTCCGCATAATGTTCGGAAACCAGCCTTCAGTTATAGTAAGAGGTGATAAGGACCTATTCTTCTGTTGCCTCAAGAGAGTCGTCTTTTTTCTTACGGCGTGTCACGCGCTTACGCTTTTTCTCTTCTGTGGGTTGGGCTGTCTTGATACCAGCCAATTCGGGATCGATGAGAATGCGGCCGCAATACTCGCACACGATGATTTTCTTGTGCATCTTGATATCCAACTGGCGCTGAGGAGGGATTTTGTTGAAGCAACCTCCACACGCGTCACGCTCTACGGTGACGATACCGAGTCCGTTGCGGGAACTCTGGCGGATGCGCTTGAACGATTGCAGCAGGCGGCCTTCGATTTTCGTTTCTAATTCCTTTGCGTCTTCGCGAAGTCCTTCCTCAGTGGAGCGGGTTTCCTCCATGATTTTGTCCAGTTCACTGCGCTTATGTTCCAAGTCTGTCTTGCGGGCATCAATGGTGGCGTGAGTCTCTTCAAGCTCTTTGTTGACATTATCTACTTTCACAAGCGCCTCTTTAATTTTCTTTTCGCACAATTCGATTTCAAGGGTTTGATATTCGATTTCCTTTGTCAACGTGTCGTACTCACGGTTGTTTTTGACGTCATCGAGCTGTTGCTTGTAGCGGTCAACGCTGGCTTGAGCTTCTGAAATCTCGCCTTTTTTCTGCGTGATGGCGTTGTTAAATTCATCAATCTCATTCTCAAGTTTTGTCACTCGTGTGTTGAGACCTTGAATCTCATCCTCCAAGTCCTGTACTTCCAAGGGTAATTCTCCACGGTAAGCACGCACTTCATCAATCTTTGAGAGGACGGTCTGCAGATGATAGAGATTTTTCAGCTTCTCTTCAACAGTTAAATCTGTAGGATCTTTCTTTGCCATTTCTTTATAGTATTATTCTTTTTTTCAAAGATATATAATTGGATTCGTATTTATTTCTGTGATGTACGTCGTTAATTGAGGGCAACGATGAGACAAGATGTCGCGGAATATTTCTGTAGTGAATTGCTCGCTCTGATAATGTCCAATCACGCATATTTGTATTTCTTGATCATGTCCGAAATACTGGTGATAGTGCATCTCGCCGGTAATAAAGGCATCTGCCTTTTCACAGATTGCATCGTCGAGAAGAAAGTCTCCAGCGCCTCCACATAAAGCTACGGTGCGGATGGGACGGCGCAGCAGTTGATTGCACATCACGCATTCAACATCGAAAATCTTACGCAGTTTTAGAACGAAGTCGTCTGCTGCCAAAGGTTGTTTGAGTGTTCCTATAACTCCGTCTGCACCTTCGATCACCGCTGGTTTGAAAGTATACCCCGTGGTCTGTTGTGGTTGAAGTTCACAGCAGAGTTTCTCATGTTCTTCAGCTTCAGTAGTGTCTACGCTTACCTGTTGTTGCTTACCGATGAAACTTAACTGTTCCAATCCTAACTTTTCGGCAATTTTATAATTCACACCACCACGAACACTGTCCAAATTGGTATGCATGGAGAGGATTGCAATGCCATTTTTCAGCGCTTTCATAACCGTTCGCTGTACACTGTCCTCACCAGTAATTCTACGCAGTTTGTGGAAGATGAGTGGATGATGGGAAATAATCAAGTTGAGACCTTTGCTGATGGCTTCGTCTACGACAGCCTCAGTTACGTCAAGACACAATAAAGCCCCTGAGACTTCCGCTTCTGTTAATCCAATCTGCATACCGGCATTATCAAAGTCAGCTTGCAGGGACAGAGGCGCGAATTGTTCAAGGGCATTAACCACTTCTTTTATTCTCACGCTTTAATGATATTTGTGTGCAAAGTTAGCAATTTATATTTAAATTTACAACAGCGTCAAATGATTTTAGTTAGTTTTAACTTTTCATCTTTTTGACGTCATAGGCTCATCGTTATCGGTTCCCTTTCAGTCTTTCTTGTGGCCAGTCGTCAATGTTGGTTTCAGCCTCTACGCGTTTCTCCACTTTATCGTCAAGGCTTTTGAAGAAATCATAACCGGTGATTTGCTCAATCTCATCCACACTGCGAACACATTGCCTGAAGTCTTGTTTGTCACCAGTGTTCTGGTATATAAATCCGATAGCCTTAGGCTTGCCTGTCATACAGAGTATTACTTTGAAGAATGCTGTGGGGACTTTAACCTTATTCTGGCCAATTGTCTTCTTGCTGTTGGCCGAAAAGATTGGCCCACAGGCAACGTAGACACCGCCGTACTCCTTAGCCCAATCACGGCACTGGGATTCCAGACGGTTCCATTCATACTTGTTCAGTTTGGGATTTTGAGGACAGATGTTGGTCAACAGGAAAGATTGGTTCATAGACTCCTGACTCCATTTGTTGTCGCCTGCCGGACATTGGTGCCCGCGATCGTAGTGGGATCGGTAATAATCCCAAGTTGTAGAGCGTGGCTCTGGAACCTCCTCATCTTCTTGAAATTCAACTCCACTGCGGTTAGCATCCCCCTGAAGTCTGTCTGCCGACAGATACCAGGCCACCCAATTGGGTTCTTTCGTCTGTGGGTTGTAAGAAACGATGTAGCCGATGCGCTTGAGGAGTATCTGCCCATTGATGTCTGCGGGCAATTCATAGCCTTTTCCAGCTGCGACTGTTGTGGGGGCGTTTGAATCAGAAGTTCCAGACTTGGAAGAATTACCAACGTTTTCAATATTGTGTTCTGCCTTTTGCAGGGTAGTTAGGAATCTATTATCTCTTTGTTGATGGCAGCCTGTCAGTAATGATGCTGCCAATAGAATGAAAAGAGTATGTCTCATTGCTTTTTCTTTAATTGCTCGTATTTGTCGAAAGAATAGTGGCGGCCAAGCCAAATGGCTATAAACAAGGAGGAAGCAGATGCAGCCATCATTGTGATGAGCAGCAAAACTTCAAACAACACCGCCTGCACCGGACTGACGTTCATCATGATCAATAGCCATGCAGCCGTGCATTCCAAAGGCACCATCAGCATGGCCATTCGCTTGATCAGGGGAGTAAGAGCACGCTCCAAGGCTCTACGCTGAAAATGCGATGTGGCTTCGTTGTGAGTGGCTCCGTTGCCTATCATGTAGTCGTAGAGCTGATGATGGGCGTAAAGACCTGCGTAATAGGCCGATAACGCTTTGCCGTTGGTCATAGCTACGGCAGCCGACATAAAGCCACACACAGGGATGAGCTGCTGCGGCACAAAAGGATTTTTCAAGCCAAGGACGAGGAAGAGAAACCACAAGCTGAAGAATACTACCGACATGCCGACTCCTGCCAATAGCGGTATCAGCACTCTTCCTCGTGGCTGACGTGAGCTGGCGATGGATTCAATGGTTGCCAACACGATCATTAGTAGGACGACGGCAAGCGACAGGGCGAGATTGTTTACCTCCATCACCCAGTAGAGCAAAGCTCCGAGTGCCCCCATCCCTACAGCCATTTTAGCCACAGCGACGAGCAGATTCTCAAGCATGGGTATGCGCAGTCTGACAAGCAGTGCTATCGGAAGCGCCAGCAGTACCAAACCCGCAAAGATCCCTAATAATGAAATGTTCATTCTCTTCTTGTTTTAAAAGCAAATCATCAGAGAGGCAGGTCAGCAGAACAGCACTTCCGCTTTGTGCCATGGCTCTGACAAATTTCAATGTTATTTGTTCCTCTTCCACAGTGAGTCCTGTGGTCAGTTCATCTGCTATCAACAGGTCTCTGTGAATCTGTGATCCGATGGAGAGCAGCGCCCGTCTCATTTCGCTGGCCGACAACTCTCCGCATCGGCGTTCACCAATACTTTCGTCGAGGCCCAAAAGTTGCCAGGCCTCACTTAAGTGGTCGTTGTCGATATTTATCCTGTTGATGCCTAACTGTAGTTGAGCCTCGATAAGTTGCCTCACGGTGAGATCGTCGAAGGGAGAGGGGCCTCCGCCTTCGGCTGACACATCCGAAGGTATATAAAATATCTGCCGTCTGAATGTGGTTGCGGAAAGCCAGTTGACCAGTTCTCCATCAATGCTGATATAGCCGGATGCCACAGGACAGAAGCCCAACACCGATCTGACGAGTGTTGTCTTTCCGCTTCCCGACCCACCACCGACGCAACAGATGTCGCCGGGTTGAATCAGAAAGGATAACGGCCGGCGGGATTTGCCTGCCGGTGAGTGAAGTATGACATCTTTTAGCTCCAGCATATTCGTTTTTCTGTTTCGATATTCTCTAAAGCTGTTGTTAATTGAGGATAGATACTGCAAAAATACAAAAATAAATTGATTGGCTCATTATTTTTAATTATATTTGCATTGCATAGTGACTATCATTCATTAAAACACAGATTATGGAATTGCTGAATAACGATGCTTTTTTGCCTGCCGAATGGTATCCCCAGAGCGGAATGCAACTCACGTGGCCTCATGCGGCGACAGACTGGGCACCGTATCTTGACGAGATAACCCGAACTTTTGTCCAATTTGCTGAGGCCATAGCGTCGCGCGAGCCTTTACTTATCGCTACGTCTGTTCCCCGCCAGACAGAGTCTACGCTTTCACATGCGCTTTCGGCTGAGGCTTTTGCCAATGTGCGGATTGTCGCCTGTCCCACCCACGATACTTGGGCCCGCGACCACGGTGGCTTGTCACTCATTGGAGTGGAGGACACCATTTGCGATTTTAAGTTTAACGGATGGGGCGAGAAGTTTGAATGGGAGGCCGACAACGCCATCACACGGCATCTTTATGATGCTGGTGTGTTCAATGGCCGGCTTGTCTCCTTTGATTTTGTGTTGGAAGGCGGAAGTATTGAGAGCGACGGACGCGGGACGATTTTCACGACTTCGACCTGTCTTTTAGCCGATCACCGCAATCAGCCCATGACTCAGCAACAGATAGAGGACACTTTGAAGTCGACCTTGCATGCTCACCGCGTGGTATGGCTTGATTACGGTCACGTCGTCGGCGACGATACCGATGGGCATATCGACACCATCGTACGCGTTGCCCCTGACGATACCTTATTATATATGCGGGTTGACGACGATACCGATGAGATGTTTGATGACTTTAAGTTGCTTGAGTCGCAACTTATGGGTTTGCAGACCATGGAAGGCAAGCCCTATCGTCTGTTGCCTCTCCCTACACCTCGTCCCATCTTCTATGACGGCGAGCGGTTGCCGGCCACTTATGCCAACTTTGTCGTGGTCAACGGCGCGGTGATTGTTCCGACATATCGGCAACCGGATCTCGATAAGAAGGCGATGGCTATCATTGGCCAGGCTTTTCCCGATAGGGAAATCATTGGACTCGATGCCACAGTAGTCATTCGGCAACATGGTTCTCTCCATTGCCTTACGATGCAATTCCCGAAAGGAGTGCTTAGAAATTAGGCGTTAGGGGGGTATAAGTTAGAAATATGCATTTTATAGATTGAGAATATAAAGATTAGGCACACAAAAAAATATGAAAGAAATAAAGATTGGTTTTCTCCAGCAACACAATTCGGCCAGTAAGGAGGACAACATCACACGTTTGGCCGAAGGGATTACCGACCTCGCTCGGCGAGGGGCACAGCTCATCGTTTTGCAGGAGCTCCACAATTCACTCTATTTCTGTCAGGAAGAGAATGTGGACCATTTTGATCTTGCCGAACCCATTCCCGGTCCTTCAACAGGTCTCTACGGTGAATTGGCTCGCAACTTGGGCGTTGTGATCGTCACTTCGCTATTTGAGAAACGGGCTTCCGGACTCTATCATAATACAGCTGTGGTCTTCGATAGCGACGGGTCTGTTGCCGGTATCTATCGCAAGATGCACATTCCCGACGACCCTGGCTATTATGAGAAATTCTATTTTACCCCGGGCGATCTTGGCTTTCATCCCATCCAGACATCGCTTGGACGCCTGGGCGTACTCGTGTGCTGGGACCAGTGGTATCCCGAGGCCGCGCGGCTGATGGCTCTGCAGGGTGCCGAGATTCTTATCTATCCTACGGCCATCGGCTATGATGCACACGATACACAGGAGGAGCAGCAGAGGCAGCGTGAGGCTTGGACGACGGTGATGAGGGGGCACGCTGTGGCCAATGGGCTTCCTGTAGTTGCGGTCAACCGAGTAGGCTTCGAACCCACTCGGCCAGGCGAAGAACCTGATGAGGCTCATCCTGGCATTGTGTTCTGGGGATCAAGTTTCGTTTGTGGCCCACAGGGCGAAATGCTCTATCGTGCTTCGGAGCATGAGGAAGAAAGCATCATTGTCAATCTCGACTTCGACCACAGCGAGAATGTTCGTCGTTGGTGGCCTTTCCTGCGTGACAGGCGCATTGATGCTTATGCCGATATTACCAAGAGGTTTGTCGACGGGAAATAGAAGAACCATCCCGGCCTTATCTTCTTAGGGCTACAGGTTTGGAGACGGGGATCTCGGCAAATGGAGACAGATACTGTCTTCAGGTAAGATGAAATGAGAAACGCCAAAATGGCCGGCTGTTGTTCTGCAGCCGGCCATTTTGGCGTTTTGTTGACGTAGGCGATATGTTGCGGTTTGAACTATTTTATGTTTCTGGCCTTATAGATCAGTTCTTTTGCCGCGTTGATTTCCTTGATCTTCTCATCACTTGCGCCATCTGACAGGCGGTCGGAATGATAGAGCAGTACCATGTGGCGATAGGCGTGGCGTACCTCATCATCGGTAGCGGAGCTGCTGATGCCCAGCGTGCGGTAGGCTTTATCCAAGTCGTTGCCGCTGTTGGAGTTGCTACCCAAAATATTGTTTGCGTCGGCCTCTTTGATGGCTAACAGTTGAGCCACTTCGCCGAGGGCTCTTTTCTCCTCGTGAGTGACGACGCCGTCGGCCAAAGCCACTTCGTAGAGATAGCGCAACAATTGCATACGGGCCACATAGTCCATGTTGGCACGGATTTGCAAGCAGGCTTCTACTATTGTTTGATGATAGGAGCTGAAGCCTATCTCCTTCTGCTTGGTAAAGAGTTTCATCAGAATGTCGTTGCCCTGCTGTCGTGCTGCCTCTCCCCAGTTGTTGCGTAGGAAGTTGCGTACGTATTCCATCTCGGAGTGCATGATCTTTCCGTCGGCATTGATGATATAAGAGGAGAGTACGAGTAGAGAAAAGAAGAAAGAATTGCGGTCGCCTTCCTCTTCGTGCCTTCGCTGTTGGGTGTAGGCGTAGCTCTTGTTCTGTCCGAAAGCACTGCGTGCGCCTTTCTTGGGCTGAGATTCTGGCGTATTGACAGCATCCATCATCTTGTCGAATACAGCTCCGAAGCAGAACCCTACAAATGCACCCAACGGTCCGCCACCGGCGAATCCTAAGAATCCGCCTATCCATTTGCCTATTGCCATTTCACTCTGTTTTGGTTAAAATATCCAGTTCTGATGTATTGAATATAAAGAATGTGAGCGCCCACTTAGCCATAGTGGAGCAGGCGCTCATTTTCCGCTCAAATTAGAAAGGGGACATATAGGCGCAGTTATCCAGATTGTCAGAACAGACGGAAGAAACCTGATGAAATCAGTCAGGAATCTCTCCATATGGACTCGATTCCAAACTCGCCTAATGTGCTCCTTGTATAATTCATTTATTCGTAGACGAACGTGAAGTTCTTTTCGGCCTTAAGCGTATTGCCCACGAAGCAGGCCTTGTGGGAGTAGGCCTCCAAACGTTTGCGCACTGAGGGCTCAAACTCAGCTTTGAGGTGGAAGGTAATGTCAATGCGGGTCACTTCGTAGGTCTTCGTATCTTCCTCCACATCGGTAACTTCAGCCCAGCATCCGCTTGCATCGATGTCCATTTTTTTGGCCGACATGCCGATGACGCTTAGTGCGCAGGCCGAAAGGGCCGAGCAGAGCAGGAATACAGGATTGGGATTCTCGCCCATTCCGCCATTACTCTTGTCTACATCTGTTGTTATCTCTTTGCCCGTGGCATTGTAGACGGTATGGGTCCGTCCGTTGCCCATGAATTTTGTAGTTACTATTGCCATAATAATGAATGTTGTTGTTTACACTACAAATGTAGGCAAAAAAAATTAAAGCCCCACTCCTGCCAGCTCTTTTTTTCAATATTCTTTAGTATTTTTGCATTCAGAAACAATTCTGTAATTAAAAGAGATATGAGTCACGAGCTATTTATCAAGAATATGGTATGCAACCGTTGTGTGATGGCCGTTGATGGGCTGCTTCGCGAGAATGGCTTTCACCCCGTGAGTGTAGAGTTGGGGCATGCCGTAGTTGAGGAAGACATCGGCGAAGACCAGCGCATTCTGTTGCGCGATAAGTTGCAGGGGATCGGCTTCGATCTGCTTGAAGACCGCCAGGAACAGACGATAGAGAAGATTAAGAGCAGCATCATCCAGCTGGTTCAGCGGAACGACATGACGGAGACGGTAAACCTTTCGGATTATCTCGCCGGCCAGCTTCACAGCAGTTACAGCTCATTGAGCAAGCTCTATTCAAAAGTGACGGGAACAACCATAGAGCGTTTTTATATCGCCCAGCGTGTGGAGAAGGTGAAGGAACTCATCACCTACGACGAGCTGTCGCTCTCACAGATTGCCCTGCGCATGGGATATTCTTCGGTGGCCTATCTGTCAAGCCAGTTCAAAATGGTTACAGGAATGACACCCAGCAAATTCAAGAGCCTGCATGCCAACTTGCGGAAATCTTTAGACAGTGTTGATTGAGAGTAGGGGCATGTCTGTTTGTGGCTGTCATTTTCGTTGTCCGACTCATGAAGATGCGTAGTCGGTGGTTGCTGGCATAAGCCACCCCGCAGGCTTCCATTTGGGAGCCCGCTGGATCACATATACCACCCCGCTGGATCACATATGCCACCCCGCTGGATCACATATGCCGGCCCGCTGGCTGCTATATGGGGGACTGTGTCAACTCACACATTACAGAATGTGTTGAGGCCGGCTTCTTGTTGTCATGAAAGAATGATCCATTCTTGGCCAGAAACAGACTATGAGCTGAAATTTATAACTTTCATCTGAAATTTCATAACGGGCGAAAGAAGAAAATCCGTTACCTTTGCCGTGGATTTAAAAAAATAACGATTATGAAACAGATCATCCCCGTAAAAGGAATGGGTTGTGCAAAGTGCAAAGCCCGTGTAGAGAACGCCTTGAATGCTATCGCTGGTGTCAATGAGGCGCGTGTGAGTCTTGAGAATGCTCAGGCCATCGTCGATTACGATCCGGCTGAGACCTCATTGGAAAAAATGCGCGAAGAAGTGGAGAAAGCCGGATATCAACTGATGGTAGAAGAGGCTAAATAGGAAACATACCCTGCCTCTTCTTTCTTACTGATTAAAATAAAGGAGAATCGAAGAATGAAACAGACAATACCTGTAGTGGGAATGGCTTGCGCATCATGCTCTGCTCACGTTGAGAAAAAGCTCAATTCTTTAGCTGGTGTAGCCAGTGCCTCGGTGAGCCTGCCGGGGCGTAGTGCCCTCGTCGACTACGACCCCCAGCAGATCTCGCTGGAAGGAATGAAAAAGGCCATCAACGACATCGGGTATGACCTCGTGATTGACACGGGAAAATCGGTGGAGGAGATCGAGCGTAAGGAGTATCACAGTCTGAAGATGAAGACTCTGCTGTCCTGGGCGTTCTCCATCCTCGTGATGGCGGTCTCCATGCGTTGGATTCCCATTGCCGACCGTGGTGTGGCCAATGTCATCGCCATGTTATTGGCCTTGGCCAATATGCTCTATTGCGGACGTTCCTTCTATGTTTCCGCATGGAAACAGATGGCACACCTGACAGCCAACATGGATACGCTCGTCGCCCTCTCCACGGCTATCGCCTTTCTCTTTTCCACATTCAATACTTTTTGGGGCGATCAGGTTTGGGGCGAACGCGGCATCGCTTGGAATACGTATTTCGATGCCAGCGTGATGATCATCACTTTCGTGCTGACCGGTCGCCTGCTCGAGGAGAAGGCACGCGACGGCGTTGCGTCAAGCATCCGCCAGTTGATGGGGTTGGCTCCAAAGACGGCCCATATCGTGGTAGAGCAGGGAGAGGTTGACGCAGATGGCAAGGTGATCAAGAAAGCCCGGGTAGAGGAAGTGCCCGTATCGACGATTGATGTGGGCGACGAACTGGAGGTGAGAACCGGCGAGAAGGTTCCCGTCGACGGCGTTGTGACCTGGGCCAACAGCTTTATGAATGCCCATGCGGCCTATGTAGATGAAAGCATGATCACGGGTGAACCGTTGCCTGCAGAGAAAAAAGCCGGCTCGCAAGTGTTGGCAGGAACTATTCCCTCCCAGGGTGTTTTTCATATCCGTGCCAAGCAAGTTGGCGAGAATACGGCCCTGGCACATATCATCAAGATGGTTCAGGAGGCTCAAGGGAGCAAGGCTCCCGTGCAGCGCATCGTAGACCGTGCGGCGATGGTGTTCGTTCCTGTGGTAGTGGGCCTGTCCGTGTTGACGTTTGTCCTCTGGCTGTTGATAGGAGGCATAGGCGTGTTGCCGCAGGCCATCATCTCGGCAGTCTCCGTTTTGGTGATAGCCTGTCCCTGCGCGATGGGCCTGGCCACCCCAACAGCTCTCATGGTGGGAATCGGCAAAGCGGCCGACAAACAGATCCTCATCAAAGATGCCACAGCGCTGGAGCGCTTGCGCAAGGTGGATGCCTTAGTGACCGACAAAACAGGCACGCTCACCATTCCCAATAAAGATGTAGATTTTACTAAAGTAGACGACATGCCTTTGGAACAGCGCGAAACACTGAAACCTCATGCCAAGGAGGCTATGGAGGAGTTGCAGAGCAAGGGAGTGGATGTCTACATGATGAGTGGTGACCGTGAGGAAGCCGCCCACTATTGGGCGACGGAAGCTGGCATTAGGCACTATAAGAGTAAGGTGTTGCCGCAGGACAAGGAAAACCTTGTCGCCCAGTTGCAGTCGGAAGGAAAAACAGTGGCCATGGTGGGCGACGGTATCAACGACACGCAAGCCCTGGCCTTGGCCGATGTGTCGATTGCGATTGGCAAAGGTACCGACGTGGCTATGGATGTGGCACAAGTGACGCTCATGGGTGACGATCTCCGGGCTTTGCCCGAGGCCATAGCGTTGAGCCGTAACACGGTGCGCATGATCTGGGAGAATCTCTTTTGGGCGTTTATCTACAACCTTGTCTGTATCCCACTTGCCGCAGGTGTACTTCGCCTGTTTGGCATCGATTTCCAAATCACACCCATGTGGGCTTCGGCACTGATGGCCTTTTCCAGTGTCAGCGTGGTGCTCAACAGCTTGAGGCTGAAGTGGATGAAATGATCCTCCCCCTTATTTTCTTGCGGATTAGTCTTTCGGCGTTGGATAATTGTAACGGTCGAAGTATACGGGATGTCGGTTGTCGTACCAAACTCCTTCCACGTTCACATTGATGGAAACCGAAGGGTTGGGCTTGTACTGTACACCTGCGCCGATAACATTGGCACCAGGCATTCCCATTCCGTTCCAAGAATTGACCGGAGCAAAGAAACCATACGGATAATAATAGGGTGAGTAGAGTCCGTAGGGACGATAGGCACGCTCAAAGTTGTTGGACACGGAGAGTTGTCCATAGGCATAAACACTCCAACGCTGATTGATCTGCCAGTTGAGCATGGCAAAGAATCCACCGTCGTGGAGATTGTCTCCACCATAGTTGATATGGTTCACGTAGCCTCCGGCGAGGAGCCATAAGTTGTTGTTGCGGGTCAGCGGCTTGAGATAAGCCACGTTGAGCGACTCGCCAAAGCCGCCCTTGTGAGGTGCGTGACTGCCGAAAGTGGCAAATGCCGAGGCACTGAGGCTGGCATTGAAACCTTCGTGAAGTCCGAATTCGCTGCCAGGCCGATAGGGCTCCACTGAATAGTGAAGTTCTTGCGGCTTGCCGCCATAGACAATGGTGTCGGTGGCAGTCTTCACCGTGTCTCCCGGCAAAAGCCAGTTCTCGCGTGGGCTGTCGCTGGAATGGAGTGGTCCCAAACCTATGTCTTGGGCATTGGAGGCCATACTCGCCAATAGAAATATTGTCAATAAAAGATGTTTCATACTTCGGCAAAGATATAAAAAAAAGTGATGGGACAAATGTTTCTCCTTTGGAGTTAATGTTTTTTTAGCTAAATTGACGATGTTTTTTTATAGAAACAAAGATTTTGAAACGTGCATGCTTTCACGGCTAATAGAAGATATGCAATAGCTGGCTTGTTGTATTGGATTTTTGAATACAATTTCCCCTGCTATAAATACTAAAGGGGTGTTCTTCTTGTCGAAGAGCACCCCCTTTAGCTGTTGGTAGAAAAGAAAAATCCAAGGTTTCTTTTTCCGCCTTCTTTTGGATCAGCGGAGGAAAATCACACGTTGCGAGGCCATTCCAGACTCAAATTTGCTCTTGAAGGTCCCATACTGATCGTAGACCCACAATTCGCAGGGTCCCGTGTAGTTTTGGTTTACAATATAAAGATAACCAGAGTTGGGACTCACGCTCACCTGACCAATGTTGCCTGGAGTCTGTGAGAGTTTGATGTCTGTTTTCTTGCCGGTTGTGATATCGTAGCGGTAGACAGCGTTGAATTCAGGGTGGCCGTATACAGCAGAGATGCAGATGATGTCGTCGTTGAGCTTGTCGTAGGCTATACTTGAACCGTGGCCAATCTCTGTCACCTTATCGGTCGTTGCATCCATCATTTGCAGGATATTGTCGCTATAGTCGAGGTTGCTCACGAAGAACACCTTAGAGCCTACGGCGATCATCTGACTATAGGGATTAAGGTCTACTTCTACGTTCTTGATTTTCTTAAAAGTGTTGAGGTCGACTTCGGCCAGATACTTTCCATTACCTTTCATATCATAGTTGGACAAGGCTGCATAAAGTTTGCCGTTTGCTATCGCGATGGCTTCCGGATAGGCACCCACCTTTACACTGTCGGTGATCTGATAAGTGTCTCGGCTCATCTTGTAGACATATCCGTTGTAGGCGGAGAAGTATACATTGCTGCCCTCACCAGTGATGAAGCGAGGCTGAACATTGGGCAGCAGTTTCACGTAGAGCTCCTTGCCCTTGGTGTCGAGCACGCTGATCTTGGAGGAAGTGGTGCTGGTGACGAAAATAAGACCGTTGCGGCCATCGCCTGAAACCGTGATGTAAGCATCCTGAGCATCACCTATGCCCTTATTGTTTTCCTGCTTATAGATGTCGAGGTAAGAGGGAGTCTCTCCATGCACATTCAAGACGGCTCCAATGGTACCGTCGTTGGCTCCCCAGTTGCCATTGTTGACCACATAAGCGTCGTAAGATTTCTCCACAGGAATCTCGGGCTGGCTGGGATTGTCGTCATCGTCACTACAGGAAGTGAAAGCGAAAGAGGCTGATAGCAGAAGCATCAAAGCCCAAATAAAGTTTTTCTTCATTGTGTACTTGTTGTTTTAGAATTGTGTATTTGTTATCTTATAATTACGTATTTGATGTTTTAGAATTGATAAGTTATTGTTGCCCGCCAATTGAAGCCTGGCATGGGATAGAAGCGCACCACTTCATAGTTCTTTCCTCCCAAGTTGCGCAGGTCGGCTTGCGCCCGCCAGTGGCGCCATTGACGGGAGAACGACAGGCTATGGTCAACAATTGAAGGCATTCGCGTGTCGGCAGAGTTGTATCCCGACGAATAGCGTCGGCCCGTGAAGAGGAGACTGTAGGTCACGTCGGCCCAAGGAGTGTGGAGAGAAGCTGTGCCTGCGGCCGAGAACTTTGGGGTGTAGGCCAGTTGGTCACCATAGAATAGGTCTTGGCGGTTTGTTTGGTCTGTAGCTTGTATCCAACTGGCGGAGAGTTGCAGATAGGTAGTCCAATCGCGCTGCCAGAGCAGTTGGGCACCGGCTGTGAGGTCTACGCCTTTCATGGTGACGCGACCGATATTCTGCATTTTCCAAATAAACATGGTGGGAACGGCTTGTATTTTATCGCGCACTTTGCCACGATATGCATCGGCGGTGAAAGAGATGTAGTCTACAGTCGGTGAGACATGTGTGTTCCAAGTCATTCCGATGTTCCATTGCCTCGTTTTCTCCGGTCTTAGGTTCGTATTGCCAATCAGTAAATAATAGAGGTCGTTGAGTGTCGGAGCACGGAAGATGTCTTTGTATGAGGCCCGCAAGCGAAGATTGCCCGTTACCCTCCAGCTCAGACTCAGTGCTGGGGATAGCCTGTGACTATCATTACCGCCTGAACCTGTGCGCACTTTTTCGTTAATAGTCGTATTCATTAACGAGGCTGTCAGTTTTAGTTTTCTCCATTCATAGAGAGTGGCCAGCGAAGTGAACCAAGAGTCGCGGGTGGGGTAGGGGCAATTGGACAGTGTCGTTGAGAGAAAGTTGTGCATATAGTCCTGCGCGAGGGCTACGCGAAGTCCTTCAAAGATGTTCCACATGACGGTGGCAGTGGCATAAGTTTCATTTTGTCTGAATTTGTCTATAGTCGTCCGGGCGGCGTCACGGTTGAAGTCACGGTTCCATTGGTAGTTCCATTTGGCGGCGGCTTTCATGAGCCAAGCCCTGCTCAGTTGTCCTTCATAGGAAAACTGAACGAAGGCGTTGCGGTCGGTAAGACGTTCGGCACTGTAGAAATTATCGTAAACAACTCCCCCTGGAAGGCCTCTCACGGAGTTGAAATCATATAACTTTGCTTGGATCAAGTGGTTCTTGGCCATCTGGTAAGAAGCGTTGAACTCTGTTCGCCACAAGGACACATCGCTGTTGTAGCGTTTGGTATGAATGCGCTGCACACCGTTATAGATCGTGAACGGATAGTTTCCGTCGGCTCTTTCCCAATTGGCAAAGGCTGAGAGAACCAGTTTCTTTCCAAAAGGCTGCACACATAAGACGGAAGGCGACAAGAGTCCAAACGATCCCGTCCGCACATTGGCGATGAGCTTTACTGAATCGGAGCGGATGGGTAGCGTCTCGATGTTGAGTGTCGCTGCTGAGGCAAATTGGCGTGCACTGACGAAAATCTCGTCCTGTTGCCCTACAGAGAGCCATATCAACGAAATATTATCGAGTGCGAAACGGGAAATATCAACTTGTCCAGACTGACTGTTGCCCACCATTACACCGTCGTAGCTGACACCAGTGTGCATGGCGCCTAACCCACGGACACTTACGGTCTTTAATCCACCGATACCGCCGTAGTCTCGCACTTGCACTCCTGCAAAGTGCTTAACGGCTTCAGCCACGTCGGCCACCCCCATTCGTAAAAGGTCTTTGTGGGTGAAAAGCTGCAGTGGTGAGCCTGCACGCATCGTAGAGAGGCGTGACGAAGCCGTCACAATGACACTTTGAAGCGTGTGTACACTGTCGGGGACAAAGGCCGAAACCCTCAGTGCCAATAAAGGCATGAGTATCAGCAGTAGAATCTTTTTTCGCATATAATAAAATAGTTTGTATTCCGTGCCCTCCTCGAGGCTTGGAACGCTCTTTGCAACGGCAGGTCTTCTGGCTTGCGGCTAAGAACAAACACCTTCCCGACGCATCCTGAGAATATTGCGGATAGTCAGTGGTATTACTGTTAGTTCCTAAAAAGTGCCGCACACAGCAGCGGGACTGTCCGGGATTCCCACCCGGTTCCCTCTTCGTCGCACGTTGATGTACGAACCAATTGCATCTGCAAACTTACATAAAAAAAATGAGAAGAAGAAAAATCAGAGGAATAAAATTCTATTTCTTCTCTTAATTCTCATGGTAAAATCGTCGGTGGCAAGTTTTTGTGTAAAAAAACAGTTTTTCTTTTTGTCATTCTCTTTTTTTTATTACTTTTGTACGTCGAATACCCCGAGCCACCACCTTGAGGCATTAAAAAGAATAACTAAAACATATCATTAATTTAACTAACTAAAACAAATGTCAGAAACAGTTCACAAGGTTCTGTCAGGTGATTTTAACAAAAAGAAGGCATTGATGTTTCTCATCACGGCCATCATCACTCTGATTGTGTGGAACCTCCCCTCGGCTTCTTTTGGGATTGATGGACTCACAGTGGTCCAGCAGCGTGTTATCGCCATCTTCGTTATGGCGGTTCTCTTGTGGCTTACCGAAGCAATTCCAGCTTGGGCAACCTCGGTGACTATTATTTTCGTGTTGTTGTTCTGTGTGAGTAACTCCTCGTTCAACTTCATGCAGGGCTCTGAAGGTGAATATGGGCAGTTGCTCGACTATCAGGGCGTGATGGCTTGTTTTGCTGATCCGACAATTATTCTCTTCTTGGGCGGTTTCATATTAGCCATTGCTGCATCCAAGTCTGGTCTTGACGTTATGCTGGCTCGCTTCCTGCTGAAGCTTTTTGGCCATAAGAGCGAAAATGTGCTTTTGGGATTCATGATCATTACGGGAACCTTCTCCATGTTTATATCCAATACGGCCACTGCTGCAATGATGCTGACATTCTTGGCCCCCGTCTTCAAGACGCTCCCGGCTAATGGAAAGGGAAGAATAGCTTTGACGATGGCCATTCCTATTGGCGCAAACCTTGGTGGTATGGGTACGCCAATTGGCACTCCTCCTAATGCCTTTGCCTTCAAAGTGCTCAACGACCCGAGTGGGCTCAATATGAATTTGGGATTCTTCGACTGGGCCATGATCATGATTCCTTTGGTTCTCGTGCTATTAGTTCTTGCTTGGCTCATCCTTCGTTGGTTCTTCCCCTTCTCTCAGAAGACCATTGAGATCAAAATAGAAGGTGGTGGTGAATGGAACTGGCGCACTTGGGTTGTGGCGCTCACTTTCTTGTTCACTATCATCATGTGGGTTTGCGGTAAGCAGTTGGGAGTCAATGCCAACACCGTGGCCATGTTCCCGATAGCTATCTTCGCTTTTACGGGTGTTATCACGGCTAAGGATTTGCAGGACATCGATTGGGGTGTTATTTGGATGGTAGCCGGTGGATTTGCTCTCGGTTTGGCCATGAACGGAACAGGGCTCGCCAAGGTTGCAGTGGAAAGTATTCCTTTTGGCAACTGGAGCCCGATCGTCATCCTTGTCATTGCTGGTTTGGTCTGCTTCTTATTGTCCAACTTTATCTCCAACACAGCGACTGCTGCCCTGCTCATCCCAATTCTTACAGTGGTTTGTGCTGGTATGGGCGATAAGCTCAATGTGATTGGTGGCACCTCAACTGTGCTGATTGGTATTGCTGTCGCAGCTTCAACGGCAATGGCGTTGCCTATCTCCACACCGCCGAATGCTATTGCTTATTCTACAGGACTTATAAATCAGAAGGATATGATGAAGGCCGGACTCACTGTCGGTTTGCTCAGCCTTATCATCGGCTTCGTAGTCCTCATATTGGTTTGCAAGGCCGGTTGGCTCTAAATTAAGATCTAAAGGAAAATTATTGCGGATGCACATTCTCTTTTGGGAAAGTGCATCCGTTTGTCATTATTAGATAATACATCGAACGATAGTATAACAGTTGCGGGGTAAATGTTATAGGCATATTGGAATGTATCTCTCCATATTCTATTATTGGCCAATAGGACAAGAGAGGACTGTCTATGCGTAAGCAGTCTGATAAAAATGGGTAACATCGTTGTTGCCGGAACAGTATGCTGACAAAGGCGGGCAAAATATTGGGCTGAAGCCAACGGAGGCTTGTGGGCGCATTCATAAAACAAGGCGAATCGCAGCTTTCTCCTTTAGGATAGGCAATAATCCATGGGAAGTGCCCCGAAATCTTGAAATAGCTGTTGATTCATTCGGTTCCTGTAACCTAAATTGTACCTGTGAACGATAGTGCGGCACCGATAGCTGTGCAAAATTCGCTATATTTGGGAATGTTGAAATGCACTTTATAGAGTTTTTCCATGGACGGAAAAACCTCTTTACACTGTGGAAGAAGAGTAAGGTTGCCAATGAGCACGAACTCTCGGATGCCACTTCTCAGGGAGGAGAGAATCGTTGCTGAGCCAATAGCCTGCAAAACCGTATAGATGATTCCGACGGCGATATCCTCACGCGAGGCATTGCTTGCTGCATTGCCGAATAGTGAGGCTGTCGCATTCTTTGGTAAGCCAGGTAAAGGATTGGGACTGATGTCACCAATTAGCAAGTTGATGTTGGAAATGTCTCCACGCATGGCGAGTGAAGAAACCTGTTTCACGTCGTCTGTCTGGAGCAGCACTCGCGAAAGCCCCGCTAAAGTGCCACCGCCTATTCCGATACCTCCAATATGGCGAATGCCGTCCTCATCACACTGAACCAGTGAGGTTCCTGTTCCCATGCTCACGACGATCATACGTTCCAGATCAGATTCATAGCGGGCTCCCAATCCGTCGGCGATAAATTCTTCCGTTTTGTCCGTAGGCAGTCCGTAGATAGGGGTGTTAACGTAGGCTGCGCCAACGCCGGTAATCATGACGTGCTCCACTTCGTCGAGCAGAATATTGTTGTCGTAGAGATATTTGCCGAAGGCGCCATAAAGCGAAGTCACAGGATCGGTGGCCTTAATCCGGATAGGTGAGATGACCGTGCCTGAGTCATCGATTCCTACGATTTTTGTGGTGCTGATGCCCACGTCTATACCTATTACAATTTTCATCTTTGGTCGTGAAGAGTTTATCTTCTGCAAAGTTAGTGTAATTCAAGTGAAGAACAAAAAAAAGCTGTATTTTTTTATATGTCAATACATATAAATGAGACAAGTTGGATAGGGGCAGCCGTAATGTGCGCTATGGAATTTTGATGAGAAAAGAACCATAAGTGATCTTTATCAGAATTTATTTTGTTATCTTTGTGCCAGCAAAAGTAACATTCATGCATATAGCCATAGCGGGTAACATAGGGAGTGGAAAGACCACCCTTACCCAGCGGCTGGCCGATTACTACGGCTGGCAACCAAAGTTTGAGTCGGTAGAGGACAATCCTTATCTTGCCGATTATTATCGAGATATTCCCAGGTGGGCCTTCAATGTAGAAGTGTTCTTCCTGAGGCAGCGCTTCAAAGACATGCTCGACATTAATGAGTCGGAGGTTCCTGTTGTGCAGGACCGTTCCATTTTTGAGGGCGTCTATGTCTTTGCAGCCAATAATCATGCAATGGGCAATATTGATGAGCGCGATTTCGATACCTATATGGAGCTTTTTCAGAGTATGATGCGTGTCGTTCGAAAACCGGATCTCATGGTGTATCTGAGGGCTTCACTTCCTCATTTGGTTGAGCATATCCAACAGCGTTCGAGAAGTTATGAGGAGAAAATGCCTATTGAGTATTTGCGCAATCTTAATTTACTCTACGACGACTTCATCTACAACAAATACGATGGCCGTAAACTCATTGTAGAAACAGACCATCTGGACTTGCGTGATAATGAGAATGATTTCTTAGATCTGACACAACAAATCAACAAAGAACTATGCATATAGCCATTGCAGGAAATATTGGTAGCGGAAAGACAACGCTTACCAAGATGCTCTCATCCCGTTTTGGATGGACTCCCCACTTTGAACCTGTCGACAATAACCCGTATCTTGAAGATTATTATAAGGATATGAATCGTTGGTCGTTCAATCTTCAGATTTACTTTCTCAACAAGCGCTTTCGGGATGTTGTGGAGATAAGCCAAAGCCAAGACACAATCATTCAGGACCGTACAATCTTTGAAGATGCCTGTATCTTTGCTCCGAACCTTCATGACATGGGGCTCATGAGTGACCGTGACTTCGACAACTATGTGGATCTCTTTAATCTGATGATTTCCTTGGTGAAGCTGCCCGACCTGCTTATTTATATCCGGACAGGAATACCCAGACTTGTGGAGCATATCCAAAAGCGCGGCCGTGATTATGAGCAGACCATGCGACTGGATTATCTGAAAGGACTCAACCGCCGCTATGAAGATTGGATTTCCACATATCCCGGAAAAGTGATGATAGTGGATGGCGATCATGTAGATTTTGAGAGCAATCCCAAGGATTTCGGACGCATTGCTGACCGCATAGACTCTGAACTCTACGGATTATTTTCAAAGTGACAAAGATACACTGTGGCTACCTCACGTTGATCTGAAGGCCGTCGTAGGCGAAATGGAATCCCGCGGGCAGTCGTTTTTCAGCCTCTTGGTGAAGTCCAATGTCATGCGTGAGATGAGTGAGATAAGTCGTTCGAGCACCAGTCTTTTGGCTGAAAGCAATGGCTTCACTGACAAGAATGTGACTTTGATGGGGCTTCTCCCATCGAAGCGCATTTACGACGAGCGTATCAATGCCTCTCAAATATGGAAATTCGGAATCGTTGATGCTTTTCATATCGGTTATATAGGCAAAGTTGCCGAAGCGGTAGCCGAGGATGGGCAGGCTGGCATGCATCACCTCAATGGGCATGACCGGAATGTCACCTATTGAAAAAGCTTTATGAGGCTCTATCACGTGCATTCGCAATTTGGGGACTCCGGGATAGAGATGCTCTACGAAACAGTAAGGAAAATTGTGCTTTACGTTTCTTACTGTTGTTTCATTGCCATAAATATCGATGTCGCCAAACTTGCAATATGGTCGCAAATCATCCAGCCCGCCAACGTGGTCGTAGTGCTGATGGGTGAGTAGAACGCCTGTTATCTGTCTGAATTCCACCGGCATCAGCTGCTCGCGAAGATCCGGTCCGCAATCAATAAGTATGCGTGTGGAGGGAGTCTCGAGCAATCCTGATGTTCGTCGGCGGTTGTCGTGAGGATCTTTGCTTTGGCAAACCTTGCATTGGCAACCTAATACGGGTACACCGCTTGATGTTCCCGTGCCTAAAAAAGTGAATTTCATACGATGTTGACTTCTGGATAAATTTCGATGCCAAAACGTTTTCTGACGTCGGCTTGTATCTGGTGCATGAGTTCAACAATCTCATAGCCTTTGGCTCCGCCGCGATTAACGAGCACCAGCGCTTGTTTGTCGTGCACACCTGCACGTCCCAGCGACTTTCCTTTCCATCCACATTGCTCAATCATCCATCCGGCAGGTATCTTTTCATGGCTGTCGTCGATGGTGTAATGGGGCATTTCGGGATAAAGGCTGTGGAGGTGATCAAACACTTCTCGGCTTACAATGGGATTCATGAAGAAGCTGCCAGCGTTGCCTAACACTTTGGGGTCGGGTAGTTTGCGGTTGCGGATGTCGATAATGACCTCTCGCAGCTGCATGGGTGTGGGGGCTTCGATGCCTTTCTCGGTCAGGGCCTGACGGATATTACCGTATTCGAGGTGTGGCTCAAAGCGAGTGGAGAAGCGGTAAGTGACGTAGGTTATGAGGTAGCGGTTTCGCCATTCATGCTTGAACTTGCTCTGCCGATAGCTGTAATCGCAGTCGGCGTTGCTGAAGCAACACTTTCGCCCTGTGCCGATCTCAACGGCCTCAACCGAGTTGATGAGGTCTTTCACCTCTGCTCCGTAGGCTCCAATGTTCTGTACGGCACTTGCTCCAACCTCTCCGGGGATGATAGATAAGTTCTCTGCGCCATGCCAACCTGATTCAACGGCGCGTGCGACAACGTCGTCCCAAGTCATCCCTGAACCGACACGCACCAACGTTCCCCCCGCCGTTGGGGTGGAAGTCAGGTCTGTGATGGCCGAGTGGACCACAGTTCCATGATAATCGCCCGTGAGCAAAAGGTCGCTTCCACCGCCCAAAATCAAGTATTTATCGGATGGTTTCAGCTGACGGGCTATCTCTTCAGCCTCTTCCTCTGTGGAGAATTCCACGAACTTGTCGCAAAAGCAATCAATACCGAATGTATTGTGATGGAGGAGGTTATAATGCATCATCTCTTTCATAATGGAATCAAGTTATTGTCAGGTGGTGAACTTGGTAAGTTTCCAGCGCTTGCCATGCCGGCGGAAAGTGAAGTCTATCTCCTGGCCATTGGCAATGCCTCTGATGATAAATATCTTATAGTTGCTCTCTTTGTATGTCTGACCGTAGATGATGTTGTAGATTTCTCCACTTGGAATGAGTGCCGGTTTGAAGAAGGGCCATTGCTCAGGAAGTATGACACCGGTCTGGTTCTCAAAATCATTGTCGGGATTGGGGGAGGTGAAGGTTACTTCGTTGGCCATACTTCTGATTTGGAAGGCCGTGTCGGTGGCGAAGCGCTCATAGAATTTCAGGAATGAAGCGTTGTTGTTTTTGCTAATCGCATGAATGTTGATGGATGTCATGCGGAACTGCCCGTTGACACGGTCAAAGACATACTGCTTCACCATTTTTTTGCGTAAAGAGATCTTTTCAACGACAACGTGACTAACACTTGTGTCTTTCACCAGTTCTGTTTGTTTCTGACTGTCGAAGATCAGTGTATAATAATCCTGGCGCATGAAGAAATGGTCCATGCGCCATTGATTTTTCTCAATGTTGCGTGCCAGCTTTCCGTTTTGAAACACTTTGAGGGGGAAGTTGATACGATCGCGCTGCAATTTGCGGTTGGCTGCAAAATTGAAGAAGAAATCATCAAAAAGCTCATCGGCAGCCTTTGGCATTGGCTGCTCGGCAATGATGCTGTCTTCTGGCGAGAGCGTGTCGGTCTGCGGCGTACCTGCAACGGATGTGGAATCAGCACTCGAAGGCCTCTTGTCCGAACACCCCGCATTGAAGACACATGAGCCAAACAGCAACAGCATCAATAACAGATATAATCCATACTTTCTCATTGCAGTGCAAAATTACTATTTTTATTCGACAAATAATGAGCAAAGCTGTTATTTTTATCATTGTAAAAGTGGCATGGCAGAATTTTTCTCATTCCCTTTCCGCTTCTCATGATAAATTCGTATCTTTGCACAAAATTTTAGTTATTAAAAATGCTGTTAGAAAAGATAGAGGATTTACTCAAGGAAGTTGACGGCCTCAAGGCCCAAAATGCCGAGGACGTGGAGAAACTCCGCTTGAAGTATCTGAGCAAGAAAGGCGAAATCAATGCTCTCATGGCTGATTTCCGCAATGTGGCTGCCGACCAGAAAAAGGCCGTCGGCATCAAGATTAATGAGCTGAAGAAAAACGCGCAAGAGAAGATCAATCAGCTTCGCGAGCAGGTTCAGATCAAGCAGGCTGATGGTGAGGAGCTCGATCTCACCCGCACGGCTTATCCCATCGATTTGGGTACACGTCATCCACTGTCAATCGTGAAGAACGAGATCATCAACATTTTTCAGCGCATGGGATTCACGCTTTATCATGGTCCGGAAATCGATGATGACAAGCATGTATTCACTATGCTCAATTTTGCGGCTGATCATCCTGCCCGTGATATGCAGGATACTTTCTTCATTGAGCAGCCTGATCCTAACGACGTGACGAAGAATGTGTTGCTTCGCAGCCACACCTCGGGCGATGAGGCCCATTATATGGAGAACCATCAGCCGCCTATCCGAATCATATGTCCTGGGCGTGTCTACCGCAACGAAGCGATCTCGGCCCGGGCCCACTGCTTTTTCCACCAGGTGGAAGGTCTCTATGTCGACAAGGGGGTCAGCTTCACCGACTTGAAGCAGGTGTTGCTTACCTTTGCCCGTGAGATGTTTGGTCCTGACACGAAAATCCGTCTGCGCCCCAGCTATTTCCCTTTTACAGAACCCAGTGCAGAGATGGATATTTCTTGCAATATCTGTGGAGGAAAGGGCTGCTCATTCTGCAAGGGCACGGGATGGGTAGAGATTCTCGGCTGTGGCATGGTGGATCCCCACGACCTGGAGGCTTGTGGCATTGACTCTTCTGTCTACACGGGCTATGCCTTCGGCATGGGTGTGGAGCGCATCACCAATCTGAAGTACAGAGTCAGCGACCTGCGCATGTTCTCAGAGAACGACACTCGCTTCCTCGAAGAATTCCAAAGCGCTTTTTGATGGTGTTGGCTTAGATATATAGTCTTAGAAAGGAAGCTATTTACAAAATAGGCATATAAAGGCAATAGCGATGTTACCATGTGGTCATTGCTATTGCCTTTTTAGTGCGGTTGTATGAAGTCTTTGCTTCTTCAGTTCATTATCAGGGCTTCCACAACGGCTTTCGATCTGAGGTAGAGCGCCTGTTCTTCGCTTTGGCTCACGGGAATGATTTCTCTCAGCTCATTGAGTTGTCGATCCAGGAATGGTGTTATCGGCAACCCGTGGCGCTTGCGGATGCCGGCACAGCTGGCAAACTCGTAGACCGCACGGGATTTCATGCCATGCTTTTTCAGCAATAACCCAAGTTCTAAATGGTATTTTGACGCAAACTTTTCCTGTGTCTGATGAAGGATGGCTTGGCAGAAAAGCGCCATTTTCTGTGTTTCGTCGTTGACGATGGATGCCAATTCCGCGAAAAGGTAGGCGTCTTTGTAGCGCCGCAGCAGTCGTTTGTAGGTTTGCAGCGCCTTATCTGATTGTCCCAAGATGATGTGCAACTGGGCCAAATGGCGCAGGTTTAATTTATAGCCTGGCGCTTTCTGCATGGCTTGGCGAAACAGGTCCGTAACCTTATTGATGTAGTCGATGTCACGAGTCTGAATGTCTTTCATCAAGTGGTTTACCACCTGCTGGCCCAACGAAGGCACTTGATGGTTGTTTACGGTGTAGGGCTTCCAGTCTTCATCAGTGAGTTTGTCGAACCAGGGCATGAAGTAGATAAGATTGAAGTCCTTCACCTCCTTGTCCATGGCCACAGCTGCTCTTGCAATGGATCTTGCCGCCTCGCCTTTTTCGTCCTTGATTTCTGGATAAATCTTCACCATATTGCCGAGCATCTGCCGCATGGCTTCGACATCATGTGTCTTGGCTGATTTCTTAAACATATCGCTCGAACACCAGAACATGCACAAGTTGGTGTGTGGGCCATGGTGGTGTGCGTAGATCTGGCAGATGGCCCGATAAGCTTCTTCGGTTCTGCCTTCCTTGCGGATATCGAAAATATCTTTTACTTCCATAGGCGTTGTGGTTATAGGTTGACCTTGCAAATATAAGATATTTTTTTTGACTATTGCCGAATTTACGTGTAAAAAGTGGTCATCGATCGGAAGTGAGGTGATTCAAAATTTATTCTCATGGGTGTGTGGGCAGAGATAAATCTCGTTACCAGATGTGCAGAGTAGAGTGTCAATAGTTGTGTTTTTGAAGAAAATAATACACAAAAACGATGGCAAAAGATAGAAAAATGGCCTCTTTTGATTAAAATATGTTATTTTTAATAACAAAAAGAAGAAAAGATGCACCAGTATTAAAAAATATCGTTACCTTTGCAATGTGTTTTTCATAGTATTAGATTTAAGGTTAACAAGGTTGGAGTACAGCGGTACTCCTTTTTTTGTATATTTACTTTTCTTCTTCTCTGCTATGAGTAACTGCCCGTCTCATCATCCCGGAATCAACAGCATGGGAGGCTTATAAGGTTCTCACACGAAAATATCTGGCTGAAAAATTTGAATATTCGGTTAAATTCCTTAATTTTGTAACTTGTACTTTAATATGCTTGGAATATGGGAACCAGTTCCGAAACCAAAGATGAATTATTGTTGATAGCTGAGCAACATATCTTGGACTTGTCCAATCCTGACGACCAACAGCCATGGGTAGCACTACAGCTGTTCTGTATGAATCAGAGGCAGATAGCCGAAGAACTGAAGGACAGGAATTTTGAAACTTTCGTTCCCTTGGAATGGGTGGTGACGGAAAAGAAGCCTGGTCAACGGGTGCGGGTGCTACGTCCTGTCGTGAGGAATCTGCTGTTTCTGAAGGCAAAGATGCCTGACGATTTGTTGAGGAAGGAGATGTCCGACATAAAGTTTCCTGTGCGTTTGCTGCGCAAATCAAAAGACAGTAATGAGTTGGCCAAGATTCCGGCATGTCAGATGTATGATTTTCAGGTGATGTGCAATCCGGAACTCGTAGGCAGGAAAATTATCTCCACAGAAGAAGCTAAATTGAAGAAAGGGCAACCGGTGATGGTCACTCATGGGCCCTTGAAAGGTCTTAAAGGGCGACTTGTCAGAGCCAGCAAGAAATATTACCTGCTCAAAGAGATTCCTGGTATCTCGGTGATGCTGAACGTTTCGAGGTGGTGCTGCCAACCCATTGAATAAACAAAATAGGCTGTTGTTGCCCCTCGGCACTTGTTGGGCGAAACCATGCAGGCTGGATTCCATATTGTGGGATTCAGCTTTTTTGATGCCCATTTGTATTGTGCCGTTATGTCATAGTCTTTTGGTTGCGTCATATCTTTTCCCGTGTAAGCCATACTTTATCCAGTTTTAAGAATGGAGACGCATCTGTTTGTTGTGTATTTACGTTTGCTGCATTCTGTCTGCATTGGTACCTGTGTCGCTGAAGGCAACGACTTTGTTGATTTAAGTCTGAACCATTGTTTATTCATCCCGGCTTCCATACGGCACCCCGCGGGCTTGCTTATGGCGCCCCGTGGGGAGGCTTCTGGAATCCCGTGGGGAGGCTTTTGGCGTCCGGGATGAGAAGGCCATTTTGCAGCTGTCTGCATTCGTTGCCGGACGTGTCATTGAATGCTCTATGTTAGGACTGGAAGCAAGATTGTGTCCTGACCGGACATTTCGCCTGGTGTTCAGGAATGTTTACCAAGGATTAATAACATCCGCAAAGAGTGGCGGGATAACTTTGTAGACGGGCATAAAGGGAGAGAGTCTGATGGGTTGAGATATGGGCTGGTGGAAAAAACATCGGCACGGTAGGATGTTGAACTTACCGTGCCGATGTCTTAGCTATTTGAACTATTCGCTTAGAATTCTGAAGTGAAGTGGAATTTGATGTGTTTGAAGTCCTGTTGTGCCATGCTCAGTACGTAGCTGCTGTCGGCGAGGAAAACGTCGCGCCCGTCACGGTCTTTGGCCATATACTGATATTTACGCTTCTTGAAGTTGTCGAGCTCAGCTTCGTCGTCGCTCTCTATCCAACATGCCTTGTAGAGGTGGACAGGCTCCCACCGACACTTGGCGTTGTATTCATGCTCAAGGCGATACTGGATGACCTCAAACTGCAACTGGCCTACGGTGCCGATGATGCGGCGGTTGTTGAACTGGTTGATGAAAAGCTGGGCAACGCCCTCGTCCATCAGCTGTTCGATGCCCTTTGAAAGCTGTTTGGATTTCATTGGGTCATCGTTCTCGATATACTTGAACATCTCGGGAGAGAAACTGGGCAGCCCCCGGAAATGAATCTGCTCGCCCTCGGTCAGTGTGTCGCCGATCTTGAAAATACCATTGTCGGGCAGACCAACAATGTCACCGGGATAGGCCTCGTCGACGGTGGACTTGCGCTGGGCCATAAATTGAGTGGGGGAGGAGAAGCGTACTGTCTTTCCCAACCGAACGTGCAGGTAGGGCTGGTTGCGGACAAACTTGCCGGAGCACACCTTGCAGAATGCGATACAAGAACGGTGGTTGGGGTCGATGTTGGCCGTTATCTTGAAGATGAAGCCAGTGAACTTGGGCTCCGTGGGCAGAACCAACCGCTCCTCAGCTTTTGTGGGCCGCGGACTGGGCGCAATCTCGACAAAGCAGTTGAGCAGTTCCTGCACACCGAAGTTATTGAGTGCCGAACCGAAAAACACCGGGGCGACCTCAGCACTGCGGTATTGGTCGACGTCGAATTCCGGATAGACACCGTCGATGAGCTCCAAGTCGCTTCGCAATTGGTCGGCTTCGCGCTCGCCGACGTGGGCGTCGAGTTCTGCCGAATCGATGTCTACAGCTACCTTTTCGGTGACGCGCTGCTTGTTGGGAGTGAAGAGATTGAGCTGCTGTTCATAGATGTTGTATACTCCTTTGAACCGCGCTCCTTGTCCAATGGGCCAGGACAGCGGCCGTACATGGATGTTAAGCTCCTCTTCCAACTCGTCGAGCAGGTCGAAGGGGTCACGTCCCTCACGGTCCATCTTGTTGATGAAGATGATCACGGGGGTATTGCGCATGCGGCAAACTTCCATTAGCTTGCGGGTCTGTGCCTCGACACCTTTGGCCGAATCGACGACTATGATGGCCGAATCAACGGCTGTCAGCGTGCGATAAGTGTCTTCGGCGAAATCCTGGTGGCCAGGGGTGTCGAGGATGTTGACCTTATAGCCATTGTAGTCAAATTCCATGACGGAGGTAGAAACAGAGATACCGCGCTGTTTCTCAATGTCCATCCAGTCGGATGTGGCCGTCTTCCGGATTTTGTTGTTCTTCACTGCTCCAGCCACCTGGATCTGTCCACCGAAGAGAAGGAACTTCTCGGTCAGTGTGGTTTTACCGGCATCAGGGTGGGAGATGATGGCGAAGGTGCGTCTGCGTTCTATCTCGTTCATCGTTTCAGGGATTTCATGTTGTCCATGCAAGTCTTGAGAGCGTCCATCCAGTAGGGGATGGCAATGCCGAAGGTTTCTTTCACCTTGGTCTTGTCTAAAACACTGTATGCCGGGCGCTTTACAGGCGAGGGAAACTCGTCGCTGTGGCAAGGCTGAATGTCGCAAGTGGTATGGCCGGCGAATGCTGCGATAACTTTCGTGAAGTCGTACCAGCTGCAGACGCCTTCGTTGCTGAAATGATATATGCCTTCATGGCCCTCAAACTTGCGGTTCTCCAATATATGGAAGATGCAGCGAGCCAGGTCGCCGGCGTATGTGGGCGTACCGCACTGGTCGAACACCACTTTCAACTGTGGCTTGGTGGCTGTCAGGCTGAGCATGGTCTTGAGAAAGTTATGGCCAAACTCGCTGTAGAGCCAAGCCGTGCGGAAGATAAGATAGTGGGCTCCTGTGGCTAAAATCTTCTCTTCGCCATGAAGTTTCGTCAGTCCGTAAACACCGGTGGGGGTACCTTTCTGGTCCTCACGGCATGGGGTGTTGTAGGGATCGCCACCAAAGACATAGTCGGTGGAGATATGTACGAGCAGCCCGTCTACTTCCTTCATAGCCTTGGCAAGGTTTTCCGGAGCCTTGGCGTTGAGCGTCTCAACGATCTCGCCAGCCGTCTCGGCCTTATCCACATTGGTCCAAGCAGCACAGTTGACGATGCACTTAATGTTGTTCTCGGCCACCACCTTGCGGATGGCTTCCATATTGGTTATGTCGAGGTGTTGGTAGCCCTCGCAAACGTCAGTGAATAGGTAATGGTCCTTGGAATCGCGGCTGACGAGCTGCATCTCGTTGCCTAACTGGCCATTGGCCCCAGTTACTAATATGTTCATATCTCGATGTTATTACTTTTTTATTTCTTTTTCTCTATGATTGAAAGTTCTGCCCTGCTGTTGGCTTGACTTCCAGTCGGTTGGGGTAGCCACCTCAGAGTTGCATGTCGTCGTCAAACTTCAAACCCTCGTCGCGGTCCTTCACATAGTAATCACTTAGCATTCCAATGAAGGTTGTAATTTCCTTCAAGGCGGCCTGTGTGGCTGGCGTGATCTCCTTGTGTTGTAGCTCGAGCATCATTTTCCCGTAGAGTGCGTTCATGCAAGTTTCTATCTCGCCTTCGTCACCCAAGGTTTCATCGGCTCGCTTGTTGCGGCTTCTGAGCTCCACGATGAATGGCAACACTTTGTAGTATTGAGCGTTGTAATAGGGGAACTTGTCCGACTGCAACAGCCGCTGATGCAGGTCGGCCATGTCTTCAAGGATGACCTTGTTGATCTGAAGGTGTCCCTGCTCCCGGCATCCTTCCTCGTTCATCATGCGAATGAGATTGCCAAACCAGTCGGCCTCTTCTTCCTTCTGTTCGTCGGTATAGTCGGCAAACTTACTGATATACTCTCTCTCGATGAGCGGCAGATGACAGCCGTAGGCTCTGATCAAGTCTTCGATCTGCCACATGTAGAGCAGATATTCAGCGATGGACTTTTTTCTGATTTCTTTTGCTATATACATAACGGATGTCTTATGGAATCACAAGAATGAACAAAACGGGTTCAGAATGATGGCAAGTGGTAGAGGTTGAAAGCTGTCCCGATGATGCACACCAGTGAGAAAATGACCACTAACGTGCCAATGATGCGGTTGATGATGAGTATTCCCGTATCATCAAACTTATTGCGGATTTTGTCTACAAGCCAAGTCAGTCCGTACCACCATAGCAGTGCCCCAAACAAAATGCTGGCAAATCCGAGAATCATCTCCAAGGGATGATGAGGAATAACGAACGCAAAGAGGGCGAACGTCGACATGAAAAGAAAGATGATGAGCGGGTTGCTGAACGTCACGAGGAATGCCGTGATGCCGTTGTGCCAAAGAGTTCCTTTCTGATTGGCGCTCTTGTGGATCTGATTCTTGGGTTTCGTCATGAATGTGTAGATGCCGAAAAGCAACAGCAAGAGCGAGCCTGCTATCTGAAGATAGAATTTGTATTCCGGATTGTTGATAAAGTCGACGACAAATGACATGCCAAACCCCGTGAACATAGCGTAGATGATATCGCTGACGGCAGCGCCCACCCCCGTTATGAATCCATACCAGCGCCCCTTGTTCAGTGTGCGTTGTATGCAAAGAATGCCCACGGGACCCATTGGCGCCGAAGCGATGATGCCAATGAGGATTCCCTTGAGAATCATGGCAAACAAATCGATTTGAAAAAGAGATGTCATATTCGACCGCAAAGTTACTAAATTTAATTGATATTCATTGATAATCGATAGAAAATGTTGAAATCCAATAACGCCTGGATAAAAAACAATCGAAAGAGTTGGCAGTTACAAATCTTTTTTTTAATTTTGCGTATAATAGTTTACACTTGACTAAATCTGAAAACTATAACATATTTAACGAAATGGAAGCAAATAACGAAATGAAGCCATATGTGATTGGCTTGGATTTGGGTGGAACCAACTCAGTGTTTGGTATTGTTGACAGCCGCGGCGATATTAAGGCTTCGACGGCAGTTAAGACTCAGACCTATGAGAAGGTCGAAGACTATGTGAAGGCTTGTGTCGACGCCGTGCAGGTGATTATCGATCAGACGGGTGGCATTCAGAATATCAAGGCAATGGGTATCGGTGCGCCTAATGGCAACTACTATACAGGCTGCATAGAGTTTGCGCCTAACTTGTCGTGGGGACACAGTGGCGTTGTGCCTTTGGCTGAAATGTTCTCCAAGGCTTTGGGCATTCCTGTGGCACTGACCAACGACGCCAATGCCGCCGCTATCGGCGAAATGACCTATGGCGTAGCTCGTGGCATGAAAAACTTCATCATGCTCACGCTCGGCACAGGAGTTGGATCTGGCATTGTGATCAATGGGCAGATGGTCTATGGCAGCGACGGTTTTGCCGGTGAGCTGGGCCATGTGATCATGGTGCGTGAGAATGGCCGTGCCTGCGGCTGTGGCCGCACTGGCTGTCTGGAGGCTTATTGCTCGGCTACAGGTGTGGCGCGTACGGCACGCGAGTTTCTGAAGGAATCGGCTGAGCCTTCATTGCTGCGCGACATGAAGCCCGAGGACATCACTTCTCTCGATGTGAGCCTGGCCGCCGCCAAGGGTGACAAGCTGGCCAAGCGCGTCTATGAGTTCACTGGTGAGATGTTAGGTGAGGCATGCGCAGACTTTGTGACATTCTCCTCTCCCGAGGCTTTCGTGTTCTTCGGTGGCCTGACCAAGGCCGGTGACCTGCTGATGAAACCTCTGGAGCGCAGCTATCGTAAGCATGCACTGCCCATCTTCCGCGACAAGCCCAAGTTCCTCGTGAGCAGTCTCGACGGATCAAGTGCTGCTGTACTCGGTGCTTCTGCAGTGGGTTGGGAAATCAACAAGTAAGTCTTTGATTCTTTCAGACAGCTATTTCCTGTCGGTAACTTGTTGGAGCTAATCCGGTTGAGAAGTATGGTCTGTACCTCAAGGGGTATAGGCCTTATGACTTCCAAATGGGAAACTAAATAAAAACGGGATTTGGAAACCTCTTGGATTCCAAATCCCGTTATTATTTTGATGTCTCATGTCTGTTCTGTAGACCTTTGTTGACTCTATTGTGCCATGAGACGGTCTATTTCATGGTTGCCGTTGAGAAACGAACGTGCGTCCATGCGCTTTTTTCCACTGAGCTGCAGCTGGCCAATTTCCAGCCATTGGTCGGCGCAGGCGATGAAGAGCCTACCTTTTTGTTCACGGATTTCACCAGGCCGACGGCCATCTGTGGCTTGCCCGGTCTTCTGCGACTCTATGATTTTCAAGGTATTGCCGTCGCTGAGTTTTGTCCATGCGCAGGGATAAGGACTGAGGCCACGAACAAAGTCGTAAACCTTCTTTGCCGGTTGGTCCCAGTTGATCCGGCACGTCTCCTTGAAAATCTTTGGAGCCGGTTTGAGTTCGGTTCCTGTCTGACCGGCGATCTCTCTTTGGTCGATGCTCTCAATGTGGCCGTCGGAAGTCAGTATCTTGTCCACAGTCTCTATGCAAATGTCGGCGCCTAACTTCATCAGTCCGTCGTAGACATATTCCACGTTGGCATCATCGGGTATGGGGAAATGCTTTTGCGCGATGATACGCCCCGTGTCGATGTCCTTGTCGAGGAAGAATGTAGTTACACCTGTCTCGGTCTCACCATTGATGACAGCCCAATTGATGGGGGCAGCCCCGCGGTATTGTGGCAACAAGGCGGCATGTACGTTGAAAGTACCCCATCGCGGCATGGCCCACACCGCCTCGGGCAACATCCTGAAAGCTACCACTACCTGCAAATCGGCCCGCCACTGGCGTAGCTGTTCCAGGAATGTCGCATCTTTCATCTTGACGGGCTGCAACACAGGTATGTTGTTGGCCACTGCATATTCCTTCACCTCCGAGGGCTGGAGTGTGTTTTGATGTCTGCCTACTGGCCGGTCGGGCTGGGTCACCACTCCGACAACATTGTAGCCTCCCTCCACAAGCCGCCGCAAGGAACCTACAGCAAACTCGGGCGTACCCATGAAAACAATTCTTAGATCTTTCTTGTCCATGCTGCAAAATTAGAAAAAATATTCTATACTCTTTCTTCTCAAATCATAATTCTCACTTTCAGTCCGTACTTTGGGCACAGTTGGGCTGTTACTAATCGGTTATCGAAATAAGTGCTTTTGCTTATATCCGGCTAATATAAGTAACTGTACTTATATTTCAGTAGTATACCCATTAGGATGGCAATGCCAAAGCTGAGCAGCGTTCCAGCCAATACATATTCGGTTTTAGGCCTTTCGTTGTCTTTGAAACGGAGTATGGATTTGGCGGCGATAATGAATCCTATGGCTTCAAACTCGCCTAAAAGGACAAAACACAGTGTAAGCAGACGTTCCAATGAGCCAATGAGTGCGCCGGCTTCCCTTGTCTGTGAGCAGGAACGAGTGTTGCTGTCCATGATGTGGTAGTCGGACAGAATGAGTTTAATGAGGATGTTGGTAGGCTTCGACAGAAGAAGAATCGTCAGCAATATTGGGAATAAATGCAAATGGCCGACGTTGAAAAGCCCGTAAAACTTGTTGGACCAATCACTGGAAAAATGAACCGCAATCACAACCATAACACAGAGGTGGAGAACCTGGTCGGCAATGAAGATAGGCGTTAGCTTCTTTTGTGATGGTTCTACGATGGTCTTTCCCCAGTCGATGAGAATGTGACTGCCCCACAAAAGTATGAAATAAGGAAAGAAACCGGGGCCACCCCCTACCATATCCCATGATAACAATGCGATAACCAGACTGTGAAAGTAGAGTGACTTGCTTTTAAACTTGCGTTGTAGTTTTTCTTGGCATGATTTGTCGGTTTGGCAATAGAAGTCTCCAACAACATGGGCCAACACTAACTCGAACAAAATAATCAGATTCATTTGCAAAGCTTCGTAATTTCTGTTTCAAAAGTCCTCACGGCGTACTCTATGGCATACCAAGAGGCTTGTATGGCGTGCTGGCTGACAGCACTTTGCGTGATGCCTAATAAGGCTGCGATACTATCTACTTTCATTCCGAGCAGTTTGTAGTAAACTACATTGGCCTGCCGGCTGGTGATCTTGTTGACTAAAGCATCGATTAAAACGCAAATTGCATTAAGGTCAATGAATCTTGGCTCATCCTTGGCGCATAATACTAATGTCCCCCTTGTCGTGGGCGTCTTAAGGTCAATCTGTCTCCCGGAAAGGTAGATGGCTTCTCCATCCATCACATCGTTCTGACGATCGATGGTGCGCATTGTGCCTATGCCTATGGCAATTCTTGCCCCATAGACAGAGAGCTGGGAATTTTCATCTTTTATAATAGGCAGATCAAGGGCCTTTAAGCGCGTCTTGAGCAACAAGGCGATGCGCAGAGCTTTCTCGGGCCTTGGCACCACACATTCAACAAAGTCTCCTCGGGTCAGCCTTCCCCAGGCCGAAGGATCGATTTGCTGTATCTCCGAAATGAAGGCGTTGACGCTGTCGCGTAGTTCCACCATTCCTTCTTTAGTCAGCTTGGTCGAATCTACAACGTCAGCAGATATCGTCGAAACTATCATACTGCAAAAATATTTTTAGGCAAAAATAAGTAAAAATACTTATATCTCAAAAATATAAGTAGAAAAACTTATTCTTATTAATAATAGGATGAAAGTTTGCCCTTAATGCCTCCGCCACTTCATCATTCTTTCTAAGTCGTTACTGAAAAAGCAATCTTAAAGAAAAATCCAGCTTTCTTTTCGTGATTGGAAAAACTTTTGTACTTTTGTGAATAAGAAGTAAAATAAAACATCAATGACACAGGAAGAAGACATAAAAAAGGCAGTAGACGTGCTTCGTAAGGGAGGCGTCATTCTTTATCCTACCGACACGGTTTGGGGAATAGGCTGTGATGCTACCAATGTAGAAGCTGTTAAAAGAGTGTATGACATTAAGCATCGTGATGATTCTAAGGCGTTGATTTGCTTGGTCGACAGTGAGGCGCGGCTTCAGCGCTACGTTCGCGATGTGCCCGACGTAGCCTGGGAACTTATTGATTCTGTGACCAAACCTACCACGCTTATCCTTGATGGGGCAAGTGGGTTGGCCGAGAATCTTATTGCAGAAGATGGCAGCGTAGGCCTGCGCATCACAAAGGAAAAATTCTCGCACGACCTTTGTTACCGCTTTCAGAAACCGCTTGTGTCCACTTCTGCCAATATTAGCGGCGAGCCTGCCGCACAAAACTATTGCGATATCTCGCAGGAACTGCTTGACAGCGTTGACTATGTCTGTTGGACACGACGCCAGGAACATTTGCCACACACACCCAGTAGCATTATTAAACTGAAGAAAAACGGAGAGATAACAATTATAAGAAAATAAGATGACCAGCAGTGTAGTCAATTGGACCATCAACAAGGTGCCCCGGCATCAACTTACCATTATTCTTGCCGTAGTGGTGGGAATCTTGGCATCGTTTGCTGCCTATATCTTGCATTGGATTATTTCGCAAATCCAGCTTCTACTTACGGCAGGATTTAATCGCGAAACGTCCAACTTGCTTTATCTGCTCTTTCCTGTTATTGGTATTTTCTTGACGATGCTCTTTGTGAAATATATCGTCAAAGACAATATCTCTCATGGTATTACCAGGGTGCTATATGCGATCTCTACAAAGCAGTCGCGGCTTAAACCTCACAATATGTGGTCTTCGGTCATAGCCTCAGCCATAACAATAGGCTTCGGTGGTAGTGTGGGAGCCGAGGCGCCTATCGTGTTGACTGGGTCTGCCATCGGCAGTAACCTCGGCCAACTCTTCAACCTTGACCGGAAATCGCTCATGCTCCTCTTGGGATGCGGTGCTTCAGCAGCTATTTCGGGAATCTTCAAAGCACCTATTGCAGGACTTGTCTTCACGCTTGAAGTGCTGATGATAGACTTGTCGATGGCCTCTCTTGTACCTATTCTTACCTCAAGCGTAACGGCCACCGTACTAACTTATATACTATCGGGACAGAGATCGATGTTTGATTTCCAATTGGATTCTGCCTGGCAGGTAGACCGTGTTCCGGCAACCATTCTCTTTGGCGTGTTCTGTGGCTTCTTATCGCTTTATTTTATTCGAATGATGACTGCCTGCGAAGGTGTCTTTGCTCAGCTTAGCAAATATCCTTATACCAAGCTCCTCTTAGGTGGGCTCGTATTGAGTACGCTCATTTTCTTGTTTCCTTCTCTTTATGGCGAGGGATACAATTCCATCAGCATCCTACTCAATGGCAAGACTGATGCCGACTGGGATGTGGTGATGGAGCGATCACTATTTGCCAGTCACGGTGGATTGCTTTTGGTATACATAACGGGTGTCCTTTTGACAAAAATTGTCGCAACCTCTTCGACCAATGGCGCTGGTGGCTGTGGTGGAACCTTTGCGCCTTCATTGTTTGTGGGGGCATTTGGCGGCTTCCTTTTCTCCCGACTCTGGAATATCTATCAAGTGGGAGTTTACATTCCGGAGAAGAATTTCACTCTCTTGGGCATGGCTGGTGTGATGGCTGGTGTAATGCACGCCCCCCTGACAGGAATTTTTCTGATAGCAGAGATCACTGGCGGCTATCAGCTGTTTGTTCCGCTTCTTATCGTGGCTGTTGTCTCCGTGATGACTATCAGCATTTTCGAGCCGCATAGCATCTATGCCATGCGATTAGCGCGGGAAGGAAAACTGGTTACTCATCACACAGATCAAAGTGTGCTCACGCTGATGAGTCTTGATTCTGTGGTAGAACGTGATTTTGTTACCGTCAAGCCGTCAACTCCTATGGGAAAGATGGTGAATATTCTCTCACAGACTCCCACCTCTTTTCTTCTCGTCACTGACGACGGCGGGCATCTTTTGGGAGAAGTAGACCTATTGAAGATTAGGAATGTGGTGTTCAGAACTGAGCTCTATCAGAAATTTACGGTTGTCCAACTGATGACTGATGTAAAAGCCACATTAGGAAAAGACGACCCGATGAGCGATGTCATGAAGACATTTGAAACTACTGGAGCAGATTACTTGCCAGTAGTGGATTTTGACAATAAACTTGTCGGTTACGTTTCTCGTGTCCATCTTTACGGAATGTATCGTAAGCTGGTGGCTGATTATAGTGCAGAATAATTACAATAGAGTTTTTTAGAAGACATGTTTCTTCAACCTCTTGTCTAATCCTTACAAGTATCCTTTTGTTCTCCCTTTTATCATGTGATGGGAACAGGGATCCTTGGAAGGAAAGGCATTCGACGCATTTTCATTCGTAGGGGATTGCAACACCAAAATAGCTTCGCTGGTGGGAGTCTTGTTTTCAATTGTTATATAGTAAAAACTAAAAAAGCAATCTGCTATTAGCAGATTGCTTTTGAGGTACCTGGCGGAGTCGAACCGCCTTGAACGGTTTTGCAGACCGTTACCTAACCGTTCGGACAAGGTACCGTGGTCACTTCTTTTAAGCGAGTGCAAAGGTACAATAAATATTCGACTCCACCAAATTTTTCTTGCCTTTTTTCTTAAAGTTGTTTTTTTAATAAGTTGATAAAGGTTTATTTCCTTTTCTTTGGCCGGAAGTTATATTCAAACTTCAGGTAGGCGTAGTGGGTGTAAAGGGTGTTCCATGATTCGAAACGCTGGTAGGCACTGACACTGCTATAGTGTTGATTCTGTTGGTTGAGGATGTCGTTCATGCCTAAAGTGACAGTCCCTATGCCCTTCATCACCGCAAGGGATGCAGATGCGTTCCAGATGCAGCGATGGCGGTTGATGTTGTCCGAGAGATATCCGCAGTGAAACTCGTCAAGAATGTCTGTTGACAGTTTGAACTTGCCCATCTTCATCCATAGTTTTGTACCATAAGTAAGATCCAATGGGCTGCTGTTGAAATTGGTAGTCTCTGAATAGTGATAGTTATTGGCCTCCAGTCTGGCGAAGACCGAAGTATGGAAATTGTCGGTCTCATAAGCTATGTTTAAATTGTCTTTGAAGACGAATGCACGCTGGGTGTTGCGGATGAGAGGCTGGTCGAAATCTGTAGCTGTGAGATAGGCATAATCGCGCCGCCAGTTTGCAGAAACTTCGTTTTGCAGGTTGATGTAGGCTCCTAAACTCTGATTGTAGTTGACTGTGACTTTCAGGTTGTTACCGCCTTTCACGTTTACGGGCATTGTGGTATAGCCACCCGTCTGGCTGTTGTAGACAAGCAGATAGGTGAGGGGTGATGTCTCATGGGAAAAATCCACAATTGTGTTGAGCATGATTTGTTGGCGCGGCAGGATTTTGGTGTAGTTGACGGTGGTTCCGTATCGGCCACTGTTGCGCAGGTCGCGATTGCCTCGCATGATGTTCAGCGGGTCGCGGCTGTCGACATAGTCCACCACCGACGACAGTTCGGGTCGCGTGTTGGCGTAGGAGAGCTGTATGTCGATGTTTTGCGTGCGGTCAATCTTGTACAGCCATTTCAGAGACGGGGCGATGAGGTTCGTGCAGCGCGTGGCCGTCGTGTCGAGGCTGCCCCGCTGGTAGTTGAGGTGGTCGTGGTGCCAGCTCCAAGCCATGGAGGGCGTGAGGTGGTTTTTGTTGGTGATGTTGTATGTCATCGAAGCCTCCATGCTGTTGTAGATGGAGTTTTGGTGGGAGCGGAGCCTGTTGGCAGGATCGGCAGCCGTGGGGCGGTAGTCCTCGGGAGCGTTGTTGAGGCTGTCGGCATAGAAGTCGATGTTGTCGCGCGCGAAGTCGTAGCCCAAGGTTTCCGTGAGCCGCAGCGTGAGCCGCGGGCTGAGAACGAATTTGATTTCGGTCTGGATGCTGTTCCTCGACGTGAGCTGGGGGTTGCGTCCCCACTGGTTGACTCCTATGTTGGGCTGCCGTTTGAGGTAGTCGTAGTTGCGGTATACGAGTTGGCGTGTGTTGGAGCTTGTCAGTTGGCTTTGGGCGGTGAGGTCGAGTTCACCCTTGCTGTTGGGCAGGAAGTGCGACCATTGTGCCGACAGCTTGGCCGCGCTCTGGTCGTTGTCGTCCACTTTTTTGCTGCGGCTGCGCAGCTGTGTGTGGTTGAAGAGTCCTGTGCCAGGCTGTGCGCCGAAGGTCTCGTCCATGGGGAAGCTCCCATAGGCGTATGGCTCCTCGTCGTAGCGCGCCATCTTGTATTCCGTCTTGTTGTGGGTTTTGGTGTAGGCAAAGGAGCCTGTGAGTGAGAGTTCGTTCACCGAGTCGGTGTAAACGTCGGCCGAAACCTCAAACGAGGGGTTGAATTCGTGTTTGTAGCTGTGTGTTTTTGAGAGCGTGAAGGTCTGTTGCTCACCGGGGAAATAGTTTTGTGTAGAGGAGTAGATGTCACTCCACTCGTCATGATGACCTAAAAAAGGAGAAAAGGAGATTCTGTTGCTGTCGTCGGCACCCTCTGTTTGCCAATTGTGTGAGAGCGACAGTCCGCCGAATATACCTTTTCCATAGTCGGTGCTGGTGCTTGTCGTTAGGCTGTTATAGTTCATCTTGCACGATTCGTTGATGTTGTTGGCGTTGAGGAGGAAAATCATGGGCGACGCGTTGGAGAGTTTGACGCCGTTGGCGTGGGCATAGTAGTGGTCTGTGGCGAGATACTGGGCCTGTGCGGTGCCATAGAATTTGTCCATGAATCCCGGCTTTATCTGTATGTCGAGCACGTTGTCCTCCTTTCCGTCGCTGACGCCCGTGTGGCGGGCAAGCTTGGAGCGGCGGTCGTAGAGCTTCAGCTTCTTCACGATGTCGGCGGGAAGCTGCGTCACTAAAGCCTCGCCAAACGTGTCCTTGCCGTTCATCATCAGCCGGATGGGCTTGTCATTCCAATAGAATCGTCCGTCCTTGTGCTGCCTCACTCCCGGCAGCTTGCGCAGCAATTGCAATATCTTGGCGTTGTCCTCCAGCTTGATGGCCTCTGGATTGAACACGATGGTGTCGCCGCTCATCGTGACTTTGGGCAGGTGGCCTGTCACTTCCAAGGCTTTGAGCATGGTGGCGGAGCGTTTCAGCTTGATGTCGCCGAGGTCGATGGTGTCGCTGCTCTCATTGTCGGAGAAGAGGTATTCCGACACGGTCTCGGTTTTGTAGCCAAGAAAGGAGATGCTGATGACGGCGCGCCCCGTGAAGTAGGAGCTCAAGCAGAACAAGCCCAAGCTGTCGGTCGACGTGACGGAGGTTGTCTGTCCGTTGTAGATTTTGACGACGAGCTGTATGTTGGCGTCGGCGATGGGCATTCCGGTCTCTTCGTCGACCACCCTGCCTTTCACGCCGTCGGCTTTCAGGTTGATGGGGAAAACGAGTGACAGTAGCAGGATGAATAGGAAACAATGGTTGTGGCTGCGCATAGTGATAGATTGTGGTGTTGTTATCAGGTGTAATGTGTACCAAGCGAGGATTCCTGACCAAACAGGTCTATTTCAGGAGCAGCTTGCGGCTGTATGATATCCCGCTGCCGGTCCAAGCCGGCAGCGGGATATGGGGATGTTGAGTCTTGGGAAATCAATAGGCGAAGAGCGGGTAGTTCTTCATTGTGGCGTTGACCTTCTCGCGCACGCTGGCGATGACTTGTTCGTCCTCGGGAGCGTTGAGTACAGTCTCGATGAGTTCGGCCACGAGGTGCATCATGTCCTCCTTGGCGCCGCGGGTGGTCATGGCAGCCGTACCGAGGCGGATGCCGCTGGTCTGGAAGGCGGAGCGGCTGTCGTTGGGCACCATGTTCTTGTTGACCGTGAGGTCGGCAGCCACGAGGGCGTTCTCAGCCACCTTGCCGGTGAGGTCGGGATACTTCGTGCGCAGGTCTACGAGCATGGAGTGGTTGTCGGTGCCGCCGCTCACCACATGGAAGCCACGGTCCATCAGGTCTTGTGCCAGCACTGCGGCGTTCTTCTTCACCTGCAAGGCATACTCTTTCCACTCGGGCTGGAGGTTCTCGAAGAAGCCTACGGCCTTGGCGGCGATGACATGCTCCAAGGGTCCGCCCTGGATGCCGGGGAAGACGGCCGAGTTGAGCAGAGAACTCATCATGCGCAGCTCGCCCTTCTTGTTGCGCTTGCCGAAAGGATTGGGGAAGTCCTTGCCCATGAGGATGATTCCGCCACGCGGGCCACGCAGTGTCTTGTGGGTAGTGGAGGTTACGATGTGGGCGTATTTCACGGGGTTGTCGAGCAGTCCGGCGGCGATGAGTCCGGCGGGATGCGCCATGTCGACCATGAGCAGTGCGCCCACCTCGTCGGCAATCTGGCGCATGCGCTTGTAGTCCCACTCGCGGCTGTAGGCGGAGCCGCCGCCGATGATGAGCTTGGGCTTGTGCTCCAAGGCCAGCTTCTCCATCTCGTCGTAGTCCACGCGCCCTGTCTCCTTGTTGAGGTTGTAGCCGATGGGGTTGTAGAGGATGCCGGAGGTGTTGACCTTGCTGCCGTGCGAGAGGTGGCCGCCCTCGTCGAGGTTCAGACCCATGAATGTGTCTCCAGGTTGCAACACGGCCAACAGCACTGCTGCGTTGGCTTGGGCGCCAGAGTGGGGCTGCACGTTGGCAAACTCAGCGCCGAAGAGCTTCTTCACTCTCTCGCGTGCGAGGTCTTCCGACTGGTCCACAATCTGGCAGCCGCCATAATAGCGGTGGCCGGGCAGGCCCTCGGCATACTTGTTGGTCATGTAGGAACCCATGGCGCGCATCACCTCGTCGCTGACGAAGTTCTCAGATGCGATAAGTTCCATACCCTTCAGCTGGCGCTGATGCTCTTGTTCAATCAAATCAAAGATTTTCTGATCTTGAGTCATGGTTTTTAATTGTTTTGGATGAGTTATTAAATTTAGTGTTCACAAAGCTTCACATTGTCGATATATTGTTCTTTATCGCAGTAGTGGCATTTCAGAATCCCCTTTTCTTTGTCGATGACATTGAAAATGGTCTGCATGGGCTCGTTGTTGGTGATGCACTTGGGGTTGTTGCATTTCACGATGCCGCGCAGCTCGTCGGGAGTCTCGACGGTTTTCTTTTCCACCACCTCGTAGTTGCGAATGATGTTGAGCACGATTTTGGGTGCCACAACGCTGAGCCGCGAGATTTCTTCCTCGGTAAAGAACTTGTCTGTAATCTTGATGATGCCCTTGCGTCCGATTTTCTTTGAGGGCAGGTTGTAGCCAATCGTGACCGGCGTGTCCAGTTCTTGAAGCCGTAGCAGGTTGGCCACGTCGTAGGTCTTGTCTGCCGGTATATGGTCGATGACGGTGCCATTCTCGATAGCCGTCACCAATAGTTCTTTCTTAGCCATAGTTGTTATTAATCAATGATAGTCTTGTCGTTCTTTACATCATCCAGGCTGATACCCAGACAGTAGGCATAGATTGCCTCACGGGCATAGAGGCCGTTGCGGGCCTGCTGGATATAATAAGCGTGAGGGTTGTTGTCGACATCGTAGGCAATCTCGTTCACGCGGGGCAGGGGGTGCATGATGCGCATGTTGGGCCTCACGTTGTGGAGCATGGCGTTGCGCAGGATATAGACATCCTTCACGCGCTCGTATTCCATCAGGTCGGAGAAGCGTTCCTTCTGCACGCGCGTCATATAGAGAATGTCGGCCTGCGAAATGACATCATCTGTGAACTCGGTATGCTCCTCAAACTTGATGTTGTGCTTGCGGCAGTAGATTTTATACTCCTCGGGCATGGCCAACTCGGGCGGCGCAATGAAGTGAAACGTCGGGTTGAAGTGGCGCATGGCCATGATGAGCGAATGCACTGTGCGGCCGTATTTCAAGTCACCTACCAGATAGATGTTAAGATTGTCGAGTGTACCCTGAGTCTTAAAGATAGAGTAGAGGTCGAGCAGACACTGCGAGGGATGCATGTGGGCACCGTCGCCGGCGTTGACGATGGGCACGGGGGCCACCTCTGAGGCATATTGGGCAGCACCTTCGATGTAGTGGCGCATGGCAATGATGTCGGCATAGTTCGACACCATGAGAATCGTGTCCTTGAGTGTCTCTCCCTTTGCCACACTCGAGGCTTTTGCGTCGGAAAACCCGATAACACGCGCTCCAAGCCTGTTGGCAGCCGTCTCAAAGCTCAGACGCGTGCGGGTGGAGGGCTCATAGAAAAGCGTAGCCACCACCTTGCCCTTGAGGAGCTCGCGGTTGGGATGCTTTTCAAACTCTTGCGCCATTTGCAGGAGATACATGATGTCGTCTCTTGACAAATCGGCAATCGTCACAAAATTATGTTTTTCCATTTTACAAGTTTGTGGATTTGAAAGTTCCTGTTTTCGACGGCTAAGTTAATCATAATTTTCCATTTATGTGTCATAATTCAAAAGAATTTCTTAATTTTGCACGATTAATGTTCATTGCGGTGAGTTCTCATCCGCAAAATTAGGCTTTATGAGGAGTTGCCGCCATCCCCAGCGGAAGGGGTGACACCATTAATTATTGTCAGAATTTATGAGAAGAAAGTTTATACATTTCTTGTGGTGGTTGCTGGCTTCCTTAGTCGGTTTTGCGCTCGTGGCCTTCATCATGATATGGAATGGATGGATTGGCTACATGCCTCCCATTGAGGATTTGCAGAACCCTATCGACCGTTCTGCCACTCAGGTGTATTCAAGTGACGGCAAGGTGCTCGGCACCTGGAATGCCGACCGCGAGAACCGGATTGTCATTCCCTATTCGAAGCTCTCCCCTTATCTTGTGCAGGCACTTGTGGCCACTGAGGACGTGCGCTTCTACGATCATTCCGGCATCGACTTCATTGCCCTTGGGCGTGCCATCGTCAAGCGCGGCCTGCTCGGTCAGGTCAATGCGGGTGGTGGGTCTACCATTACACAGCAGTTGGCCAAACAGCTCTATTCGGGCAAGGCTCATTCCACATTAGAGCGCCTCTTTCAGAAACCTATTGAGTGGGTGATTGCCATCAAATTGGAACGCTATTACACAAAAGAGGAGATCATTGCCCTATATCTCAACTACTTTGATTTTCTCCATAATGCCGTGGGTATCAAGATCGCGGCTAATACCTATTTTAATAAGGAACCCAAGAACCTGACTATCGACGAGTCGGCCACGCTGATTGGCTTGTGTAAGAATCCTTCCTTCTTCAATCCCGTGCGTTATCCCGAGCGTTGTACCGACCGCCGCAATGTGGTGCTGATGCAGATGGAGAAAGCCGGTTATATCACTTCGGGCCAATATGGCGAATATGCCTCACAGCCTTTGGTGCTCAACTTCCATCGTACAGACCATAAAGACGGTTCGGCTACTTATTTCAGGGAGTTTCTACGTCAGTATATGATGGCCCAGCGCCCCAACAGGAGCGATTATCCTGCATGGAACCAGCGGCAGTATGTCATCGACTCCATAGCCTGGGTGCGCGATCCCCTCTATGGCTGGTGCAATAAGAACTTCAAGAAGGACGGCTCGCCCTACAATGTCTATACCGACGGATTGAAGGTCTACACCACCATCGACAGCCGTATGCAACGCTATGCTGAAGAGGCGGTCTACGGACATGTGGCCCGCTATCTGCAACCGGAGTTCGACAAGGAGAAGCAAGGCCAGCCCAATGCACCGTTCAGCGACGCTCTCAAGCCGGAAGAGGTGCGCACCATTCTGCGCAATTCCATGCGCCAGAGTGAGCGCTACCGCAACATGAAGGCTGCCGGATATACCGAAGGGGAGATCATGAAGGCTTTCCGCACACCTACCGACATGACGATCTTCTCCTATCACGGCGACCTCGACACGACGATGACGCCTATGGACTCCATTCGATACTATAAGCATTTTCTGCGTGCTGGATTCATGAGCATGGATCCAAAGACGGGATATGTGAAGGCGTATGTGGGCGGTTTGGACTACAGCCATTTCATGTACGACATGGTAACGGGCGGGCGCCGACAGGTGGGCTCTACCATCAAGCCTTTCCTCTATTCGCTCGCGATGGGCAACGGATTCACGCCCTGCGACAAGGCTCCCAATGTGCAGCGCACCTATATGGTGGCCGGGCAACCCTGGACCCCGCGCAACGGCTCTCATGCCCGCTATGGACAGATGGTCACTCTGGAATGGGGATTGCAGCAGTCGAACAACTGGATTTCGGCTTATCTGATGAGCAAGCTCAATCCCAGCCAGTTTGTTAAGACCCTGCACGACTTTGGTATCAACAGTCCCGACATTCATCCTTCGATGTCGCTCTGTCTTGGCCCTTGCGACGTAAGTGTTGCCGAGATGGTGAGCGCCTATACGACATTTGCAAATCATGGGATACGCACGGCACCGATATTCGTCACAAAGATCGAGGATCAGGATGGAAACATCATTGCGCGTTTCCAGCCTCGTATGAATGAAGTCATCAGTGCCGATGCCGCCAACAAGATGCTTGTCATGCTCCAGGCTGTGGTAGACGGAGGTACGGCAGGACGCCTGCGCTATAAGTTCCATCTTGATGGTGAGATAGGAGGAAAAACCGGTACGACCAACCGCAACTCCGACGCCTGGTTTATGGGCTTCACCCCTCAGCTCGTCAGCGGCTGCTGGGTGGGAGGCGAGGACCGCGACATCCACTTCGACACGATGGCCATGGGACAGGGGGCAACCATGGCCCTGCCTATATGGGCTTACTACATGATAAAGGTATATCGTGACAAGTCGCTGGGTTATTCTCCCAAGGCAACATTCGGCATGTCGGAAGATTACAACCCCTGCTCAAAGGATGATATGGAAGGGGGAGAGAACAGCGATATGGATATCGACGAAGTGTTTGAATGATATTAATGATGTTCCTTCATGGGGCGTGGAAGAGAAGTGAGACAGATGTGCCACTTCTCTTTTTTGTATTTTAATGACAGGGCAAACTTGGCCGATTCAACGGTGTGGCTTGCCGTGCCGATGGTGTCCATGGCTAAGAAGTTTTTCACAGTGACAAAAGCAACGGCGGTTGAGTCGGAAGTGTAGTCTATGTCCTTTATGTGAAAGGTTGCTCCTTCGGGCATGGCGCGCAGCAAGTCGATATCGGCTTGGTGCACGTTGCTGGCTGCGTAGATGATCCATTTGCGCGAAACAGAGTCGACCAGTTGAAGCGCGTCTTTATAATGCCAGTTGAAGTAGGCCGATGCAAAGGTGTCTACGGTTTCCTTAAGCTGGTCTTCTTCTCCCTTGTGAGGCCTGTCGCAGGATGTGAGAGAAATCAGGCTGAAGGATGCCAGACAAAGGCACAGCGAATATAGAGCAAGATGGTGTTGCATGTTTTTGATCTTTTTTACCAGAGTCAATCTTTATTTTATCAATTTTTCTTGTAAGCAGATGAGTGATGTGAATTCTCGACCTGTCCGTCCTTTGCTTGTTGTATTATTAGATGCGAACGTTATTAAAAGTATTAAAAGTGTTAATAATTATTCTACTTTTTACATACTTCCTGCAACCGTTTGAAACGGATTGCGGTATCGTATCGGACATAACGAGTGCCCGCTACCGACTATCCGAGAAAA
>Ga0256405_10000422_pt1 | contig 139601 bp, 94 predicted proteins | sample RumenRJG_02DNA_FD_189096 | JGI IMG/M metagenome (GOLD analysis project Ga0256405, IMG submission 189096) | Bovine rumen microbial communities from Lethbridge, Alberta, Canada - RJG_02 | ecosystem: Host-associated > Mammals > Digestive system > Stomach > Rumen | place: Canada: Alberta...
CATCTTACTATTAATCAGTAAGTTAAAGTTACAAAAAATAAAGCAGAACACCAAAAAATAATGATGTTCTGCCCTATTTAATGAACCTCCTCTACAAGTTGACTAGAGGGGTTTTTCAGCGGCCTCGTTTTTCGAGGAGGGAAAATAAGCAAAGTGTTGATTATCATATAGTTATCGGTCAGCGATGTTATCGATCAGCGATGTTATCGATTAGCGATGTTATCGATCAGCGAACTTCCCGGGAGCATTTCGAGGCTGTTTATACACCCGGACGGGCGCCTGGCATGCGGCAGCGGTATCAGGGAACCGGAGCACGCGGCAGCAACCGAGAACGCCGGGGGGATACAGAAAACCGCCCCTGGAGATGTTCCAGAGGCGGTTTTGGTGCTCCCTTAGGGACTCGAACCCTAGACCCGCTGATTAAGAGTCAGCTGCTCTACCAACTGAGCTAAGGAAGCAGTTTCTCGTCAACTCTTTCGTGACCCGTTCGGGGCTCGAACCCGAGACCCCAACATTAAAAGTGTTGTGCTCTACCAACTGAGCTAACGAGTCTTTCCAACCTTACGGTTTGCTACCTTTTCCGTTCGGGATTGCAAAGGTATCGCTTTCGGTGGAATTATCCAAATATTTTTTCAGTTTTTTTGCACATAATCCTTGATGCGCTGCTCCTCGGCAAGGGGGCAGACGAGCACTTTCCCGTCGCGGACCGCGACGATGTAGTCCTTCAGGCCCGACACCACAACCTTTTCCGAACCGTCCGCATGCACGATGCAGTTCTCGCATCCGATCAGGCGGATGTCGCCCCCGATGATCTTGTTCCCGGTGCGCTCCGCATCCGCGCTGCCCGGGTCAGGGCAGGGATCGTCGGCGGAAGCGGGAATGTGGTCCTTCACGGAGCTGTAGCTGCCCAGGTCGGACCAACCGATGTCACCGGCGATCACATGGATGCAGTCGGATTTCTCCATCACCGCATAGTCGATCGACACGCTCTCGCACTGCGGGAACAAAGCGGCCAGCGTCTCGTGCTCCCCTTCCGTCCCGAACGACGCCGCGATCCGGTCCATCGTCTCCGACAGCGCCGGCGCATAGCGGCGCAGCTGGGAAAGGATCGTCCGGACGTTCCAGACGAAGATGCCCGCGTTCCAGACATAGTTTCCGTCGGCCAGATAGGCTTCGGCGGTCGCCCGGTCCGGCTTCTCCTTGAACGCATCCACCTTCACCACCTGCTCGGGCTGGTTCTCCGACATCCGGATGTACCCGTAGCCGGTCTCGGGACGTGAGGGCGTGATGCCCACGGTGACGATCGCCTCCCGCTGCTCGGTGAAGTTGAGGGCGCGGCGGAGCATCTGGGCGAACCGCTGCACGTTGATGACCAGGGCATCGGCGGGCGTTACGATGACGTTCGAGTCCGGGTTCTGCGCGGCGATCTTCCGGCAGGCGTAGGCGATGCAGGGAGCGGTGTTGCGCGCCACCGGCTCGGCCAGGACCTGGCCGGCAGGCAGATCCGGAAGCTGCCGGCGCACCACGTCGACATATTTCTCGGATGTCACCACCCAGAAGTTCTCCTTGTTGCAGACCGGCAGCAGGCGCTCCACGGTGATCTGCAGCATCGTCTTGCCGATACCGAGCAAGTCGATGAACTGCTTGGGCATCTGCGGTGTACTTACGGGCCAGAGGCGGCTCCCGACGCCGCCCGCCATGATGATTACATGCGTTTCCATATCCATTTCTCCCCGGGAAACAACCGCCGGGATGGTAAATATAGAGATTTTAATCTATCTTTGCAAAGATATGCGGACACCGCAGCCCCCATCACATGGAAGAAAAAGACTACATCCTGCTCCCGGAAGACCTGCAGAAAGCCATGAAGATCAATGGCTTGCCCGGACGGTTGCTCTCCCGCGCCGCCTACCGGCTGCTGGACCTGCACAGGATCAACGCGATACAGCGCAAACTCCGCGGCATCTCCGGACCGGATTTCGCCGACCGCGTACTCGAAGAAGTGGGCGTTACGTACGACATCGCCCCGGAAGACCTGGACCGTATTCCCGCGCAAGGCGGTTTCATCACCGTCTCGAACCATCCGTTCGGCAGCATCGACGGCCTGACCCTCTGCGCGACCGTCGCCCGGCGCCGCCCCGACTACCGGGTCCTGACGACCTTCCTGCTGGCCCTGATCCCCGGGCTGAAAGACAGCTTCATGCCGGTGGACAACCTGACGAAGGGCGGCAGCAGCCGGAGTTTCACGGGCATCCGCATGGCCCTCAGTCACCTTGCGGACGGCGGGCCGATGGGGTTCTTCCCCGCCGGAGAAGTCTCCACCTGGCAGAAGAAGGGCAAACGCGGCCGTCCCGACGGGAAGCGCGTCATCGAAGACCGGCCGTGGGCGGACAACATCGCCAAGATGATCCGCGGGGCCGGGATGCCTGTCATCCCCATCTTCTTCGAAGGCACCAATTCGCGTTTCTTCCACCTGCTGGGGCTGATCCATCCGCGCCTGCGGACCGTCCGCCTGATCCACGAGATGCTGAACAAGAGAGGCACCTGCGTCAAGGCACATTTCGGCGATGCCATCCCGCCGGAAGCCATCGCTGCAATGGACGACCACACCCTCGCGAAATACCTCAGGGACAAGTGCTACGCGCTTGCGCCTGAAAACTGATAACCGACTTCTTTATGCGAAACATTTGGAAAAAAGCGCTTTCCTGCGGCGCGCTGATCGCAGGTGCCCTCATGATGACGGGGTGCCTGGCAGGAAGATACATGTGCAACTACGCGCTGCTCCCGGAAGAACACGGAAACGACATTGAAGGCGACCGCGCCAAGACGGAAGGCCGCTATCCCGGCATCCTCGCCTGGTACGACGGCCTGCACGAGAAAGGCGTCTTCCGCGACACGACGATGACCGGCGAGAACGGATACAAGCTGCATGCTGTCTATGCCCCCGCCGACGGCCCCGCCGAAGGGACGGCCGTCGTCGTACACGGCTACACCGACAACCACATCTGCTTCCTCAACCTCGTTCGGATGTACCGCGACTCGCTCCATTACAACGTGATGGTGCCCGACCTCCATTACCACGGGTATTCGGAGGGACGCGCCGTACAGATGGGCTGGCTCGACCGCCTGGACGTCCGCCGCTGGGCGGAAATGGCACACGATATCTGGAACGACGATTTCCTGGTGGTGCACGGGGTCTCGATGGGCGGAGCGACGACGATGATGCTCAGCGGCGACGACCTGCCGCCCTATTTCCGCGCGTTCATCGACGACTGCGGCTACTCTTCTGTCTGGAACCAGTTCGCCCACAACCTGAAAGACTCTTTCCACCTGCCGCCCTTCCCCGTCCTGAACAGCGCCAGCATCGTTTGCAAGCACCGCTACGGCTGGGGGTTCAAGGAAGCCTCCTCGCTCAAGCAGCTCGCCAAATGCGACCGCCCGATGCTTTTCATCCACGGCGAGAACGACGACTTCGTGCCCACGGCCGACGTCTACAAGAACTATGAAGCCAAGACACACGGCTACAAGGAGATGTGGATCGCGCCCGGTTCGGAGCACGCCATGGCCTACAAGGACCATCCCGCAGCGTACACCGAGCATGTCCGCCAATTTCTCAAAAAGGCCAAGAGCCTTTGAACCAAGTAGATATGCGAAAGCACATCTTCTTTTTCTTCAGCATTTTCCTACCCCTGGCGGCGACCGCGGCGACTGCAGGCGACGCCCCTGAAAAACAAGTCAAGCAGGGCTGGTCGCTCAGCGCCCTCCCCTGCGCGTCATACTCCACGGATCTCGGGTTCCAGTACGGCGCCTTCGGCGACGTCTACCACTACGGGAACGGCGACACCTACCCGGACCCGCTCCACAAGTTCAGCTGGGAGGCCTCGCACTACACGCAGGGACGCACGCGCTTCTTCCTGGCCTACGACTCGAAGTACCTGGTCCCGAAGATGCGCATAAACCTCTCCGCCACGTATGTCGACGACCCGCTCTACAGTCTTTACGGCTATAACGGGGCAGCGACCGTCTACGATGACGCACACCCCGAGTACTACTACATGAACCGCGGCATGCTCCGCCTCCTGGCCGACTTCCAGGGCCAGATCATACCCGGTCTGCAGTGGGTGGGCGGCGTCAGCTTCTGGAACTTCAAAACCGGTACGGTCAAGGAGATATTCGGCTATGACCCTGCCGCCACCCTATACTCCGCCTACCGGACGTCCGGGCTGATCGAAGACAACGAAGCCGCGGGCGGCAACCGGCTCGATGTGAAAGGCGGCCTCGTCTACGACACCCGCGACATCGAAGCTGCGCCGAACAAAGGCATTTGGGCGGAACTCTACCTGAACGCCTCCCCCGACTTGGGGGATTCCTACAAGTACGCCAAGCTGAGCGCGCACTGGCGCCAGTACCTGCGCATCCCGCTGGGGTGGATCAAGGCCGGCGACCCGGTCTTCGCCTATCACCTCGCCTACCAGGGCACCGTCGCCGGCGAAGTGCCGTACTACATGCAGCAGAACATCAACTTCCTGGTTCTCCGCCAGATGATCTCCGAAGGTCTCGGCAGTTACAATACCCTCCGCGGCACCTATGCCAACCGGATGATCGGCGACGCCTACGCCTGGGCGAACGCCGAGCTCCGCGTCAAACTGGTACAATTCAAGTTGTTCCGCCAATTCTTCTACATCGCGGCGAACCCGTTCTTCGACTGCGGTGCCATCGTGCAGCCCTACCGGGCCGAACGCATGGCCGCGTCGGCGCAGACGATCGCCTCCGCGAAAGCCGCCGGCTACTCCGACGCGCTGCGCTTCGTCAAGGATCAGTCGCGCATGTTCATCTACACCGCCGGCCTGGGCATGAAGCTCGCCTGGAACGAGAACTTCATCCTCTCCGCGGAGGTGGCGCACAATTTTAAGGAAGGACTGGGCAGGCCGCTCTGGATCTCGCTCGGGACGAGCTACAGCTTCTAGACGTCGAAAGACTCATCGATCGCCTTCGTGCGGCCGATCACGTCGGTGAGCATCAGCATGTTGGACGCAACTTCACGGACCGTCCGCCAAGCGCCGCCCTCACCGAGGGCGTACCAGGTATTGTCGCTGTCCTCGATGCCGTCGACGAAACCGACCTGCGGGAAACGCTCCTGCAGGCTGCGCCGGAAGACTTCCGTGTAACGGCGGCACAGCAGGCCGACTTCCTCCTCGAGGCTCTGCTTCGTCTCCTCTTCCTGCAGGCGCGCATAGGCGACTTTCAGGGCATCGTACTCCGTGCCCCGGAGGATCTCCGTGCGCGAGTCCGTCTCGTTGAGCACCCAGCAGTGGTCGATGTCGCGCAGGTCGCGCTCCAATTCGCCGGTGATGTCGTGCAGCAGGGAGAACTTCACGCCGGAGAAGAGGATCCGGTCGTTGCCCTCGAAGGCGAACTTGATGCGGCTGAAATCGATGCCGAGGGAGACTTTATAGTAGTACTTCTTGAGATACAGGATCTTGCGCACGCCGCTCTCTTTCAATCCGACGGCGGCAAGCAGTTTCCCGACGGGACCGACCTCGGGCTGCAGGTCCTTGAAACGCGTGTCCGTGAGCAGCGACGGCAGCGCTTCCTCCTTCACCACGTACCCCTTCTTGGCGTATTCCATCTGCTCGAGTTTGAAGGTGAAGTTGACGTCGCCCGGAGCGGCATCCGTCTGCATGCGCGTGTCGAGCCGGCTTTCCAGGTCGCGGTTGCGGTCTTCCAGCTGCGCCACCTGGTCGCGCAGGGCCCGTTCTTCCTCCGCCTTGGCCAGCAGTTCATCCTGCCGCTTCTCGAGCATGCCCTGGAGCAGCCGCGAAGCAGGCCGGAAGGCCAGGAACGCAAGCAGGACGGTGACACCGTTGGAGAGGACGACGGCCATCGGGGCCATCAGGCGCGGGAACAGCGCGAAGAATGCCACGTTGAAGACGATGAGCAGGGCGCACACGGCCACGGCGAGGGTGCTGACCGTCACATCCCTCGGGTCCAGCACCTCACGGATACGTTTTTTGAAGAACAGTCCGAACATGCAGCGATATCTTTGTACGGAAACAAAGATACACTTTTTATTTTTATCTTTGTAAGAGAGCCCGTACCGATGGAATCCCGTACGTACATAGCGATCGACCTGAAGTCGTTCTACGCCTCCGTGGAGTGCGTGGACCGCGGCCTGGATGCCCTGCGGACCAACCTCGTCGTCGCAGACCCCTCGCGGACGGAGAAGACGATCTGCCTGGCGGTCTCCCCCTCCCTGAAGTCGTACGGCATCCCCGGACGCGCCCGCCTGTTCGAGGTGGTACAGCGTGTCGAGGAAATCAACGCAGGCCGGATGCGCCGTGCCCCGGGCGGGCGCTTCCGCGACGTGTCCACCGACAATCCGACCGTCGAGGCCGACCCTTCCCTCGCCCTGGGCTACATGGTCGCCCCGCCGCGGATGGCCCATTACATGGAAGTCAGCAGCCGGATCTACGGCATCTACCTCAAATACATCGCCCCGGAAGACATCCACGTCTATTCGATCGACGAGGTGTTCATCGACGTCACGGCCTATCTGGAGAGTTACGGCGAAACGGCGCACGAGCTGGCGATGCGGATGATCCGCGACGTCCTGCAGACCACCGGAATCACGGCGACGGCCGGTATCGGGCCGAACATGTACCTGGCGAAGATCGCCATGGACATCGAGGCGAAGCATGCCGCTCCCGACCGGGACGGTGTCCGCATCGCGGAGCTCAACGAGCGGACCTACCGGCAGAAGTACTGGAGCCACCGCCCGCTGACCGACTTCTGGCGGGTGGGACGCGGCATCGCCGCCCGGCTGGAAGGAGCCGGCCTGTTCACGATGGGCGACATCGCCCGCTGCTCGGTGGGCAAACCCTACGAACGCTTCAACGAGGAACTGCTGTACCGCCTGTTCGGGGTGAATGCCGAACTGCTCATCGACCATGCGTGGGGCTGGGAGCCCTGTACGATCGCCGACATCAAGGCCTACCGGCCGCAGGGCAGCAGCCTCAGCAGCGGCCAGGTCCTTCAGGAGCCGTACCCGTTCGCCAAGGCCCGGCTCGTCGCGCTGGAGATGGCGGATTCCCTGGTGCTGGACCTCGTGGAAAAGAACCTCGTGACGGACCAGATCGTCTTGAGCGTCGGCTACGACATTTCCAACGTCTCCGGCGGAAAGAAGGCCGACTGGCAGGGAAAGACCGAGACGGACTACTACGGGCGCGCCGTCCCCAAACCGGCCCACGGCTCCATCAACCTCGACGGTTTCACCTCCTCTACCGAATTGATCCTCAAGGCAGTGGCAGAACTGTTCGACCGTATCGTCAACCGCCGGCTCTCCGTGCGGCGGATGTATGTCGTCGCCAACCACGCGACCGACCGGCGCAGCGCACCGGCCCTGCAGCTGAACCTCTTCGAAGCGCCGGTGGACACCGAGAAGGAGCATCGCGGACAGGAGGCGATCCTCGCCATCCGCAAGAAGTTCGGGAAGAACGCCATCCTCAAGGGAATGAATTTCGAAGAAGGGGCTACCGCCCGGGAAAGGAACGCCCAGATCGGCGGCCACAAAGCCTGACAGCCATGGAAACCGACCACAGATACGACGACCTGCTCGACCTGCCGCACCCGACGTCCGCCCGGCATCCCCGGATGTCGATGACCGACCGGGCCGCCCAGTTCTCCCCCTTCGCCGCCCTGACGGGATACGGCGACGCGATTCTCGAAACCGCCCGGCGGACGGACGAACGACGCGAACTCGACGACCAGGAGAAGGCCTCCCTCGACGAGGCGCTGGGCTGGCTGCGCAGCCACCTGGCGGAACGGCCTCCGGTGCGGATCACCTACTTCCGCCCCGACCACCGGAAAGCGGGGGGCGTCTACCTGCAGCGCGAAGGACGCGTCCGGAACATCGATGACGGCGCCGCCACCCTCGTCTTCGAGGGCGGAGACAGCGTTCCGTTGCTGGACATCGCCGCGCTGGAACGGATTCCGTAGGGGGTTACAGCCGGCAGGAAACCGACGTGCCGGACCGGACGGCCTTCGAAAGGACCACCCGGGGCTTCGCACCGGACACATCCGTCACCTTCACGTTCAGCCCCTTGGGGGAACGGGTTACTTCCACATCGAAATCACCGCCGAACGCGCGGACATGGCGCAGGGCCGCGGCATCCCAGCCGGCGGGCAGCTGCGGCGTCATCGTGAAGGAAGACAGCCCCGTCGGACGGATGCCGAACAGGCCTTCGGTGAAGACCCGGCAGTACAGGCCGCTCTCCGCGGACAGGTGGCGCATCGCCCCTTCGTCGCCCCGGCCGGGGGTATAGGCTTCCACGGCATACGGCACATGGCCGCCCAGCAGCCGCTGGGCGGAATAGGCTTGCAGGAAAGAGATCGTCCGGTCGACGGCACCGCTGTACAGGGCCCCGCGCATCGCGTAGAGCGTGGAGCGGTCCCACAGGGTAGGTGTTCCCTGCTGCGTCAGGAGACCGTCGGGCGTCCATAGTTGATCGGAAAAGAGGGCGTCGAGCGTCGCATCGCGCCGGTGGAAAAGGCCCACGGTGAGCGGTGTGCTGATCCAGGAACGGAGCAGGTCGCCGCCCGCATAGTACCGGTAGGTGTCATACCCCTGTACCGAAGCGCCGAAATACGCTTCGATGGCCGAGGACATCTGCGCCGCACGGGTACGGAAATCCTTGATTACGGCGCTTTTCGCGCCTACTTCAGCACCGAGCCAAGCCGCAGACAGAAGGGCATCGTAATACAGGCAGGAGGTATTCAGGTTCGCCTTGCCGGCCGGGAAGCGCCCTTCCAGCTCGTCGGTGTCGGAGGCGACGACGCCTTCCGGGGTCAGGTGGCGGCGGCAGTACTCCAGGCACCAGGTAACCAGCGGCCAGAGTTCGGCGGCAACCGCCTTGACGCCGCTTGCCAGCGCGAAGCGGGCGGCGCCGTAGGCGATCATCGCCATGTCCCCGCGGTCGCCGGCCCCGTTCCAGAAATCCGTTCCTTCGGCGATGATCGAAGAAGGGATCGGCCGGTATTCGGGATTCATGTAGGCGGCGAACCAGCGGAAGCTGTTCAGCGCAGCCTCACGGCCCAGGGCATAGCCGGTGAACGGGAAGAACGGGTTGATGTATTCCGCCTGGTCATTGGCCCAGACGGCGGCGTAGTAGGCATTTCCGCCCGGGCTGTGCACCGGGCCGTTTTTGGTGGCGAAGATGCTTTCGCATCCCCGGACTTTCGCGAAGGCGAACATCGTATTGAGCACATCGTCAGGCGTTTCCAGCACAAGGTCGCGCTGCAGCGAAGCCACCAGCGCACGACGCGCTTCCAGCGAAGCAGGGCCGTCCGGGAAGGCAGTCTGCTCATCCGGACGGAAACCGGCGATGCACGCGCTGAAGCGCACGGAAGCACCGGGATCGAGCCGGAGGGTCTTTCCATCGACATGACGGATCATCCGGTAGGCACCGTACACGCCGTCCGCGGCCTCGGTCGTCCAGGTTTCGTCCACATCGGGGACCTCCACCCGGACCGGGCGGTCGCCGGCATTCTCCAGGATGTATTCCTGCAGGAAAGCCGGGCTGTCCGTCGAAGGGAAAAACGTTCGGGTAAGGTGCAGCGTGGCATTGCCGGCCGTGGTAAGGTCGCTTTCAATGCGGAGCGTACCGTCAAGGAACAGCGCGCGGACCTTTTCAGAAAGCCGCGGTGCGCCGTCCAGCAGGATCCGGCCGGGCAGGTCGTCGGCGAAAGAGCGTTGCAGCGAGGCGTGCGTATTATTGGGGACCGTGCGGAGCATCGGCCACACGACGTCCGCCACGACGGAGACGGAACGGTCTTCGGCGACGCGGTACCGGACGATGGAAGACACGCGCTGCCCGCTCATCTCGATGAAGTCGCCGTGGGGCAGGTCACCGGCCGGTTCCCAGGCCAGGACACCGGGAGAAGCGATCCGCCAGCGGCGGGGCTTCGACAACTGCGGTTCATCGAAGACGATGCGTTCGGCGACGGAACGGAGCGCGGCCGCGTCTGCGGGAGCGACACCACAGCAGGCAACCTCCCCGGAAAACGGCTTTCCGGCGATGAGAAGATAATTGACGCACGCCTTCAAGTAAGCGCCGGCAAGATTCTGATGATGATTATCCTCCGCAAGGAGACGGATGCCGGGGTAAAGCTGGCCGGCGAGCGTAAAGGCGTCGCCGATCGGCGAGACACGCGTCCCGCCCTGCAGCGCCATCTGGCGGCATCCCTCGCGGAGGTGCGCATCAAGCGACTCCGCCGTTCCGAACACTTCCGCGTCACCGCCGGGCAGGTTCGGATAGGTCCACGTGCGCTCCAGGAAAACGGTGCAGCCGGGCGAGGCGCGCAGCACGTTGTCCTTGAGCCGGAGGAAATGGTCGAGGATGGAGCGCTGCCCCCACAGTGCATATTTCGCCGGGGTGCAGCTCTGGTCCTGGAGGAAGGCGAAGTCGTAGCCGCCCGCGTCGACGGCCGCCCGGGAGCGTTCGATCTCCAGGTGCTGGCCGAAGGTCCGGCCGCCGTGCAGGTACTTTCCGATCTGCAGTTCCAGCCCCTGGCTCCGGGAAATGTCCTGCAGCATGGAGTCCGTATGGCAGACATACGTGAAGGAATTGCCGATACACAGGACACGGACCTCGCCGGGTGCCTTCGGGCGGTCGGGAACGGCAAACTCCTGGCAGAAAGCCGCACTGCAGAGGGACAAAGTGAGAAGGAAGAAGAAAAATCTTTTCATCATCATGCGGTTTGAAGTGTAAAGATAGTCATTTTTCGGTATATTTGTCTTCAGACCAACGCACACAAGCATGAACGCAAAAACGCTCACGATCGCATTCCTGGCGGCGATTCTCGCCTTCCCCGCCGCCGCGCAGGATCCCTATGCGGGAAAACGGGAACAATGGCTGCAGACCGCCGAAGCGGCGAAACCGGCGCTCCACCTGACCACCGTCAAGCCGGTCGCCATCGTGCAGGCCGTCCGCGACGGGCAGGCCTTCCAGGGCTGGAAGTACGAGCCCGTGGGCGCGCCGGAAGACCTCAAGGAACGCAATTTCAAGGAGTTGGAAACGGTCACGCTCGACTTCGGGAAACACTTCGTGGGGTATTTCTCCTTCCACACGAAGACGCTCAGCCGCTGCCTCGACGCCCCGGTCCGCCTGAAGTTCACCTTCGGCGAAGTGCCGGCGGAGCTGAACACCCCCTTCGATCCGTGGGGGAAGGACCGCCTGGGACGCGCCTGGATGCAGGACGAGACCGTCACCCTCACCCGGCTGGACGAATGGGTCCGCATCCCGCGGCGCATCGCCTTCCGGTATGTCAAGATCGAGATGATGGGCTGGCCCGGCGCCGGCTACGAATTCGCCCTCGACGACTTCTCCTTCACCGCCCAGAGCACGGCGGGCGAGGTGCAGACGGCCCTGGAACCCGGCTGCCCGGAGCGGATCCGGAAGATCCACGACGTGGGCGTGGAGACGCTGCGCGAGTGCATGCAGACCGTCTATGAAGACGGGCCGAAACGCGACCAGCGCCTGTGGATCGGCGACATGTACCTGGAGGCCCTGGCCAACCGGTACTCGTTCCGGAACTTCGACCTGACGAAGCGCTGCCTCTACCTCTTCGCCGCCCTCGCACGGGAAGACGGCGTGCTCTTCGCCCCGGTCATCGAAGACCCGGTGCCGCACCCCCAGTACGGCACATACATCACGCCCTATGCCCTGCTGTGGAACGTCGCCCTGCTGGACTACCTGGAAGACACCGGTGACACCGCCGCCGCGGACGACCTGTTCCCTGTCGCGAAGGTGCAGATCGCCGAAGGGCTCTCCTTCGTAGACGAGCGGGGAATCTTCGACGTCGCCAAGAAGCCCAGCTGGCTGTTCATCGACCACCGGGCGGGGCTGGACGTGTCCGCCTCCATGCAGGGCGTCATGATCTTCGCCCTGCAGAAGACCTATGAACTGGCCCGCCGGCTGGGCCGCGAAAAAGAAGTGGCACAGTACCCGGCGCTCATCAAGAAGATGACGCAGGCCGGTCGGAAGTACCTGTATGACAAGAAGTCCGGTCTCGTTCTGAGCGGCCCCGACGCCCAGGTCAGCATGATGAGCCAGTCGTGGCTCACCATCGCGGGCGTCCTGTCGGCGAAGGAGAGCGCCCGGGCGATCCGGACGGCCCTGCAGACGGAAGGATGCGTGATGCCCGGGACGCCGTACGGCACGCATTACCTGGTGGAGGCAATGCTCCGCTGCGGGATGTCCGACGAAGCGCGTACCTATGTGGAAGATTACTGGGGCGGCATGATCGACAAGGGGGCGGATACCTTCTGGGAAGCGTACGATCCCACGGACGACCTCTATTCCCCTTACGGATTCCATCCGCTCAACAGCGCCTGCCACGCATGGAGCTGCACGCCGGTCTATTTCATCCACCGATACCCGGAAGTGTTCCAGCGCTAGTTTTTTTTACGGGAAACGCCGGTTTTTCCGTGAAAAACACTATTTTTGGATCAAAGTATATTGAACGTTATAACTATCTGCCTATGAAATGGATGAAAACCTTGGCCGTCGCAGCCATGCTGCTGACGGTCTCTTCGGGCGCCTATGCCCAGGTCAACCTGAAAGCCTTGAAGGAAAAGGCGAAACAGGAAGCCGAGAGAATGAAGCAGGAAGCTGCGGCGAAACTGAAAGAAACGGTGGACTCCACCGTGAACGCCGCCAAGGCCGATGTGAACAAGAAGGCCGGTGAAGTGCTCGGTGCCGCGAATGAAGCGACGGGCGGACTGCTGGACGCCACCGGCGCAACCGCCGCCGTGGCCGGTGCAGCCGGGCTCTCCGGCATCGGTTCCTTCTCCGGCAGCGGAGACTTCCTCAACAGCGGGAAGACCTGGTATGTCAGCGCCGAGGGCAGCAACAAGAACGACGGGGCCTCCGCCGCCACACCGCTGAAGAACCTCCAGAAGGCCATCGACAGCGCTGAGAGCGGTGACATCATCCTCGTCGCGGAAGGCAACTACCTGGGTACGCTCGACGTCGGCTACATCGAGGTGAAGGACAAGTTCCTCTCCCTGGTGGGCGGCTACACCGCCGACTTCTCGCAGCGGAACCCGTATGTCCACCGCACCACCATCATCACCGGGCCGGACCATGTCAGCAAGAACGGTGCGAAAGCCCTGATGAACCTCGATGCGAAGGGGGGCGGCATCATGCTGGTTGACGGCTTCGGCTTCGACCTGGGTGGCCAGAACAAGTATGCTGCACCCGTGGACGACCCGCGCAACGGATGGCCGGAAGGCTGCCTGACGGGCCGGATGCAGGAGATCGGCCAGGGCCTCAGCTGTGAAGGCGGCACCGTGGGCGGCGCCGCGCAGAGCCACCAGCTCATGCACGGCAACATCGAAGGCAAACTGGTCGTGCGCAACTGCGTCTTCGCCAACGGCTGCTACTACGGCATCCAGATGATGAACATCGCCGGCGACTGGGAGATCTACAACAATGTCTTCGTCTCCAACGTCTATGCGGCGTGCCAGATCGACTCGATGAACAAGGACGCCAACAAGTGCTCCGTGGACTTCCACCACAACACGGTGCTCTTCTCCTGGTGCCGCACGAAGGTGCAGGAAGACATGGGCTTCGGCTTCCGCTTCATGTCGCGCGTGGACGCTTCCGTGCACGACAACATCTTCGGCTGCAACAACTACGGCGCGCTGGAGTACACGCACAAGGATCCGAACAAGTCGATCGAGGCGCTCCGGAAGGTCTCCGTCAAGAACAACCAGTTCTTCATGAACAAGGGCGACATCGTCCTGCCTTCCGCTTCCGCCATGTGGCTCTTCGTCCGCTGCGACCAGTTCGAGGATGTCGAAGACATCGACGAGGAAAGCGGCAACATCGAGCTCAAGGACGCGAAGTTCGTCGAGCGGATCAACCAGCCGTACCTCAACGGCTTCGCCGGGCTGAAGATCATGCAGTCCTCCTCGTTCGATGCCAACTCCGCTGCCAACCTGTACCGCCAGGCACATGGCCTGAACATGCAGGGCAGCGAAATCGTCCGCCCGAGCATGTGGGCGAACCGTTATCCGTTCGAGGAGTGCTACAACCTCTTCGGCGCCCTGGCAGGCTGCGGTGCACAGTAGGCCGGTTGTACCGGGAATCCTTCGAGAGGCTGGTCCGTCATCAACGGGCCAGCTTTTCTTTTGCGGCCTTCGCCTTCATGTCCTCGCCGCCGTCGCGCAGGCCGCCGCCGAAGCTGGCGCCAGCCCCTTTCCGGTTGAACCGGTACGAGAGGTTCAGCATCACACTGCGGCCGAAGAAGGTCTTCCAGTGCTCGGCGGAGTACTGCGGCATCGTTTCCGTGCTGAAAGAGGGCGTGGAATCGAGCAGGTTGTTTCCCGACAGGCTGACCGCGAGCGCGTCCTTGCAGAACCGCCAGCCGACCAGGGCGCCCAGGTTGTGCAGGTTGACGTCGGCATGCGCCTCCGGGCGGAGGAAGCGGTGTCCGTTCCATGCATAACTGAGCATGGAGAACCCGTGCCTCCCGAACTGGTAATTCACCTTACCGGAAAGGGAGACTGGAAGATACGACTGCAGGACGTCGCCGCCTCGTTTTCTGGTCTCGACCCAGCTCAGGTCGGCCGTCGCGGCGATGCGCACCCGCTTGCTGGGCGTCCCGGAGAAATTCGCCCGCAGAAGGGGCGACTGAATACCGAGCTTTTCCAGCCGGTCACCGGAAAACTGCGGCAGAACGGCATATTTCTCCATAAGCGTGACAGTCATTCTGCCGCTGAGCGGTTTGATCCGGCACATGTAAGAGAAGACCGCACTCAAGTCTATTTTCCCGGAAGCATTGTCATAGGTACAGAGCGTCGTCCCGGCCGGCACGGCATAGGCGCCCCAGGCACCCGGCGTATCGAACCAGACCATGCGGGGCGTCACGGCACGGTCTTCCAGAGAAACGGTCAGATCAACGTGGACAGACTCCTGCCGGCGGGTCATCTTAGAATACTGCCCGGTAAAGGAATGCAGCATGGACGCCTTCAGGTCCGGGTTTCCGGCCAGCAGCTGCAAGGAATTGTCGTCATTGACCCGTCCGCGCAACTGATCGAGTGCAGGGACCCGCGTCATCCCACTGTAGTTGAAGGAAAAGTCATTTTTGAACCCCACGGAGACAAACGGCCGGAAGAACGGGAAGAGCCAGGATTCCGTACGTCCCGTCGCGAGGGCCGACACATCCCGCTGGCGCGCGGCACCGCCGTACAGGCCGGCGGAGAGATTCCAGAGCCGGGAACGGACGACCATCGAAGCATTGCCCAGGTGCTCCGTCTCATTGAAGGAGTAATCGTATGTATTGGGGAGGTTCAGCACGGGAACACCCGAAAGGAGGTCAAAGGTCGTCTTCCGGTCTTTCCGCCGGTCCAGGGAGCACTCATATCCGAAGTTCAGCACGGCGGACATGCGCTCTCCGTTGGCTAACAGCATCCTGAAACCAGAAGACAGGGAGATGCCGCGCCGCCGGACATCGGCATCGGCGGAAAGATAACGGCGCGTCGCAGCCAGCACAGAGGTATCGACCTGGAGAATGTCCGATCCGGAGTCGTCAGACAGGAAATGGACACCGACGCTCTGGGAGAAACGTTTCCCGCCGGAGGCGTTATCCCAATTGAGATTGATATCGGCCATGGTACGGGCATCCTCCGAAGTTTGCCGCTCCGCCTGCCGGTAACTTCTTCCCGCACCGGTGTTTGAAGTCGCATACGCCTGCTGCAGGGAACGGCCGTCCCACAGGACATATCCTTCAGCCTGCAGATGCTTGAACCGGTCGTCATTGAGCGTCCCGCTGAAAGAGAGGACGTGCGTACCCTCCCGCTGATGGAGGGCATCCTCCGCGTCATAGACCATGGAAGGGAATGCGGACGTAGGGAAATACTGCCGGCGCTCCCTTTCGCTGCTGCGCTGATACGTCTTGTCGTACGAATAGGAAAGGCCGAGGCTGTTCCCCTGGAAGCGATCCTTCCAATACTTTTCGACCCCCGCTTCAATCCGGGCCAGTTCCTGGTAGCGGGTCTGGAGCGGAGAGACGACGCGGATGTCTTCCAGGCGGTTGGACTGCCGGTCGATATTGTTGCCCAGCGCATTGGCGTAAAGCAGCAGTTTTTCGGAGAAATAGTTGGCGGTGGCGCCCAGGGCGTAACGGGCCTGCGCCTGCCTCCCGGTGTCCATGCCCGCCCCCGCCAGGAAATGCGCGTCCACCGCCATGTCGACGACCTGTTTCGTCAGGACATTCAGCACACGCTCCTTCCGGCCTTGGACCAGTCCCGTCCGCACGTCTTCCTTGTTGGTTTCGTCATAAACCTCGAACTGGCGCACGTCGCTGGCCAGCAGGGCGTTCAGGGCAGCCTGTGGATCATTCCCGAAGACGAGGACACCGTTGACATAGGTCCGCCTGACCTCCTGGCCGAAGACTTGCAGCCGTCCCCCTTCACGCGAGACGCCGGGCATCTGCTCCAGGATCTGCATGGCATTGTCGCCCTGCATCGCCCGCGCCGCCGCGGCATTGAAGACGACCGTGTCCCCCTTCGTCTTCATCGCTTCCACTTCCGCGGAAACGGTCGCCGCACCAAGGGTATGCTCCTGCTTTTCCTTCGCCAGTTCTTCCGCCGTTTTCATCTTGATATAGAGCAGGTTCGCTCCCGCCTCGACATCGAGCGTATCCACGTACGGCTCGAACTTGACATGCTTCACGGTGACCACCCACTTCCCCGCCTTGATGTGCGGGAACGAGAAGGTTCCTTCCCTCCCGGTAACGACCGCGAACTTATCCTTCTCCCCCTTCAGGTAGACAGTCGCATCACTTACCGGCAGGTCATAGCGCGCAAGCAGGATGCCGCTGACGGACGAAAGCGAATCCGTTTTTTCCTGGGCGCGGACGTTCGGACAGAAAACAGCAAAGACGGCGGCCCAAACGGCGATGGAACAGAACAGGCGATTCAATATTGGCATAAAACGCATGAATGCATTCGTTGGTATTATGCACCAAATATACTTCTTTTTTCCCCCCAAAAAAAGGACGCACCGCGATTCAGCCTCCGGCCAGGGTCCCGAAAGCGATGCGCCCGGCAGGACGGCTCCCCTCCCCGCCGGAAGCCCCGCCTTGCGTCCCTTTCGCCGGCATTCGCATTCTCACACCTGGCTGCAGCACTCCTCCGCCTGATATTCAGCGTCCTGAAGGGAGCAATCCTGTGAGGCGAATCACAGGACTGCTATGCTTAAATTGGGGAATTATTTACCTGTTATCCAAAATGGGCGGGGGGAAGCGGGCTCTTCAATCAACGGTATATGAATAAAACTTATCTCTAACGAATGTGTATGTAACTCCCTCCGCTGGTGCTTTTTCTGGTCCAGCATAAAGAATGTCTATTGTATCGCCATATTCATACATTTCAATCGGCATTCCGTTTATAAGCAAACAAGCATTTACAGTCATTTCCTCCAAGACCATGTCCTTGAATCTCAGAGAATCTTTTTGTGCCGATTCTATTCTATATTTGATTATCTTTTCAGGCACTCTGTGATCTCTTTGCCATTTGCGAACAGCCCATGGTACCCTACTTGTATTATTTGAGCATGAAATAACAAGCAAACAATAAAGCAGAATGTAAAAAATGTCCTGTCGCATACTAAGCTATAGTTTTTGAAACGAATGAAACAAAAATACAAATAATATCCTATTTACGGAGTTTCTGCGGACAACCAGTAAATAATTCCCTTAAATTGTTGATTGATCAACGGTAGGGCGCTGCAGGCGACCGGGTGACGGGGCGCGGCAGATGAATGTTGTCCGGCAAATTGTCCCCCAGAAGGACCACGCGGGGTGCCAGCATCCTCCTGCGTTCGGACATGCCTCCGGAAGGTGAGGTCGCTCCATGTAATCGGCCCTGGAGGGAGCTTCGGGTGTCGAGACCTCCCGGGAAGAGGCAAAATGGGGCGGTTTCAGCGAGGTCGCGACAGGATTTCGGCCCCACAGGGCATTCCGGGTGTCGCGACCTGCGCAGGATGAAGAGGCAGGATCGCTCGCCGCGACTTTCGCTCGCAACCACCACTCGCTGACTTTTATCCCTTTTATCCACCATCGCCGTTCCGGCCGCTCTCTGGCTATAGCAGGGACATGCCGCGTGAAATGGAACTCTTTAAATATCAGCGAATAACATGATATACCCCCGGCAAAAATGCGGGGGTATATCGCACATCTTCATGATTATCAATGAATTCCATTTCACGCCGCTTGTCAGCCAAAGGCGTTTAAGCACACCGTCAAGAGCATTTAAGCACACAGTCCTGGGCGTTTACGCACACCGTCAAGAGATTCAGGCACGCAGTCCTGGGCATTTAAGCATGCCGTCAAGGGGCTGTCGCTTCAAGACGGTTCCGTCAAAGCGTTCGTACGACCGAACCCGCGTGCCAAGGTGCTTGCAAATCTGTCGGGGGCATGGGCGGATTAGATTTCGGGACCGCCCAAGCCGGCAGGGCCGGAGCCGGAGCCGGGGCCCGGGTTGCTACGGAAACCCTCGGCAGGGGCGCTGCTGCGATCCATGCCAGAGCCACCGTTACCGGGGCCAAAACCGCTACTGGGGCCACCAGCGGGCCGGTTCTGTGCGGCTTCCTCCATCTCGGCGAGGTCCTTCTGATAGGCCTTGAACTGCGTCTTGTCCATGATCTTCTTCAGGCCCTTGGTGTAGGCTTTCCGGTCTTTCTTCAGTTGCTTCTGCTGCTCTTTCGTCAGTTCCTGACGCTGGGGGCGATGGCCGTCCGAGAAGTCCGGGCGCCCTCCGTGCTGGGCTTGTGGCTGCCCTCCGTGCTGCGGGCGTTCGCCGGCCTGTGATTGGGGCCTCCCGCCATTCTGGGCCTGGGGTTGCTCGCTGCGCTGGGGACGCTGACCATTCTGCGCATGCGGCTGCTCACCATTCTGTCCTTGAGGAAGCCGCCCACCACGGGCCTGCGGGCCACAGCCTCGATCGTTTTCGAAGCCGAAATGCATCGGAACTTTGCCGGCGTACTGACGGTTCAAATCAGCAACGGCTTTCACCTGGTCCGCCGTCAGGGAGTAGCGTTCCGCCATCTGACGGGTCGCCATCTGTGCCATCTGTTCAGGTTGAGGGCGCCGCTGTCCTCTTCTTTCATTCTTAGCCTCCTGGGCTGTTGCGGAAAGTCCCACCAGGACAACCGCAAGGATTAATGTTATCTTTTTCATAATACACTGTGAATAACGTTTCTGCAAAAATAGAAGGCAGTGATGACGGCCGGAAATTTTATCAACGAACAGGCTTTTTTTTCACACCAACGGCGCAAAAGGAGGCGTTCCCGCGGCGGAAGGAGGCTCACGGAAAACAGGCGGGCTGAGGGGTAAATGGGGCGGCGAACACAGGCACAGCGAGCGGAATCAGAAGCGGGAGGGACGCCGTGGAAACCAGGCCGAGGGGGAGGTGAAGCTCCGGAGGGAAGGACAGGGGACCGGAGGGAGGGACCGGGCTCCGGAGGGAAGGACCGGGAGCCGGAGGGGAGGACCGGAGACCGGAGGGAGGGACTAAGCTCCGGAGGGAGGAACCGGGAACTGAAACGACCGGGGCACTAGAGGCCGGTGTCGTAGATGATGGTCTGCCCGTTGACGTCGGAGCCGTCATTGAGCCGGCCGCCGAACTTGACGTTCTTGCCCGTCCGGTTGAAGCGGAAGGAGACGTTGAGCATCACGCTGCGCCCATAATAGGTTTTCCAGGTCTGCTGGAAATAGTTGGCCGTCGTCTCCGTCGAATAGGCGGGGGCGCTGTCCAGCAGGTTGGATCCCGTCAGGACGACATTGAGGGCGCCTTTCAGGAAGGAATAGCCGACCATCGCGCCGAGCATGTGCATGTCGACGTCCGGCTGCCGGGAGGAGGCGTAGCGGTAGCCGCTGTATGAATAGGAACTTCCGACGAAGGCATTCTTGAGGAAGGTCACCTTGAAATTCTCCTTGAAGGTATACAACTGCTGACGAGCCAGTTCCTGGCCGGAATCGTTCCAGGAGCGTGACTGCTGCACCCCCGCCTGCAGAACTCCGTTCAACCAGCGGGTGGGGCGCAGGTAGGCATTGACGGACAGGTCGGGCACATGTTCATACAACGTCGCCAGCGTCGCGCCTTGGTACTGCGGCATCTGCGCAAGGCGGTCCGAAAGCGCTACGTACAGGGTGGACTTGATTTTCTGGAGACGCCGGTTATAGCCCAGCGATGCGTAGCAGGAGCGGAGGCCGTCCACATTGTCATACGTATACAGCGTGGTTCCGGCCGGGACGTGATAACTTCCCCACAGGGATGCGCGGTCGTAATAGAGCATCCGGGAGGCGACGGAACGCTGCGTCAGGTTGCCGCTGACGGCGAGACTGATGGAGCCCTTCTTGCCGGAATCCAACTTGAAAGAGCGGTGCAGGAGGGCAATATGCGTGCGGGAGGGCTTGAGGTCCGGATTGCCGGTGCGGAGCATCAGGAGGTTGCGGTCATCGATCCGGTCGCGCAGCTGATCCACGGAAGGGACGGTTTCGACCAGCTGGTAGTTGCCGTTCCACTCCAGGAGCCGGAAGGAGATGCTGGAAAAAAGGACCGGAAAACGGTAGGTCAGGTCCGCATCGGAAGGCAGGCGTTCGCGGTCGCGCTGGATGCTCCGGCCGTACCAGGCATCCGCACGCACGGAGGACTTCCCGAAATTGAACGCCAGCGTCGCCTTTCCTCTGTGGACCTGCTCGTCATACGTAAAGTCCTGTGTGTTGGCGACGTTCACCACCGGCACCCCGTCCAGCATGTCGTAGACCAGCCGACGGTTCACATTGTGCTTGGCGGAAAAGTCATACGCAAGGATCAGGGAGCCCGTCAGTTTCTCCGTATTGACGAAGCGCCAGGTCAAGCCCGGAGCAACGGTGAGCGATCCGTTCATCCCGTCCGCATTGCCCGACAGGATGCGCCGGGTCGTGCTGGAGGCCGACGTATCGACCTGCAAGCTGTTTCCGCTGTCATTTCCATACCAGAAGCTGGTCGAGAAAGAGGGCATCAACGCATGACCGCCCGAATCGGACCAGCGGAAGTCCCCGCTGATATTCCGGTCCTGGGTGGAGGAGTTCGCCCGCTCGTTCTGCTCCGTCACGCGGGAGGCGACCTCGCTCCGGACCGACGACCAGGCGTTTTCGGTCGGGTCCGACGCTTCCCCGTTCAGCAGGAAGGAGATACGGCCCAGTTTCTCGAGATTCAGGTCGGCGGAGGTCCGGACGGAATGCTTCCCGGTTACATGGGAGGACGCGGAAGCAGACTCGTATACCATTGCCGGAATCCCCTCCGAAGCGGTATAGTCACGCCGCTCGCGGGAAGAGGTCCGTCCGTAATCCTTGCTGAATCCATAGGAGAATTTGAGGCTGTTGCCCAGGAAACGGTCTTTCCAGTATCGCTCGACGCCGACTTGCGCACTGCTGAGTTCGGAATAGGAATTCATCGCCGGCGTTATGGTCTTGATGTCGTCCAGGCGATTGGAGTAGCGGCCGACGTTGTTGCCGTACACATTGCCGAACAACAGGAATTTCTCCGAGAAGAAATTTCCGGTGACGCCGGCGGCATAGCGCGACTGCAGCCGACCGTCTGCATCCGGATCGAGGTCGGTACCAGCGCCGGCCAGCACATGGGCGTCGACAGCCATCTTGATCTCGTGCGTGGGGATGATGTCCAGGACCCGCTCCTTGCGGGCAGACTTCGCGCCCGTCTTCAGGTCCTCCTTGCTGTCTTCGTCGTAGACTTTGATCTGCCGGACTTCTTCGGCAAGGATAGCGTTCAGAGCTGCCTTCGGGTCGTTTCCGAAGATGAGTTTCCCGCCCACGTAGGTGCGCTTGATGTCCTCGCCGAACACCTGGATCTTTCCCCCGCTGACTGTCACGCCGGGCATCTGCTCGAGGATCTGCATCGCATTCTCCCCCTGGAGGGTGTTCACGGCGGCGGCCGTGTAGACGACGGTGTCCCCTTTGATCTTGACCGGATCGACCTTCGCCTCCACTTTCGCCGCATCGAGCTTCTCGGTTTTCTGCTGCAGGGACAAGTAGAGCAGGTTCATTCCGGCCTCCACCTCATAGGTTTCCTCGAGCGGATGGAATCCCATCCGGGAGACCTTCAGGGTAATGGTTCCCGGACGGACTTTCCGGAACGTGAACTCGCCCTGCGGGCCGGTCTGGACGAAAGAGGAATCCCCGCCCGTATACAGGCGGACGACGGCGGAATGAACCGGGAGGTCGCGAGGAACGCGCCCTGCCTTGTAGTTCACGACACCGGCCACCGTCGCAAGGGAATCCTTCTGCTGGGCACGAAGCCCCGGACAGGCAGCCGCAGACAGCAGCAAAACAAGGATGGGAAGCCATTTGCGCATGAAACAAAGATAGTGATTATTTCCATAAAATAAAGGGAGACGGCAAGAATGCCGCCTCCCCTGCATCAGTAATCCGATAAACGCTACTGCGTGTCGAGGTTCAACGCACTGGTATGAAGGTCACGGATGTAGTACAGCGTCGCCGGGTGACCGCCTGTGAACTTGAACGTCTTCCCTTCGTAAGTGGCCGTCAGGTCATACTTGATGGAAGTGGCGTCCATGGTGATGGAACCGCCGACGATCTGGTAGATATGGCCGGTGTATCTGTTCTCGATGGCGTGGTAGATCGTGTTCCCGTACCTGACAGGAATCAACGTGTTCTCCGCCGGCGTCCAGGAGAAGTTGAAGGTTCCCAGATTGAACGGCGTGTTGCAGAAACGTTTGGCAAAATTCTTTTCGAATACCCAATCATCGTCCTTGACATTGATGGCCAAGTAAACATTATACTCACTGTCGACGAAATTCCAGCCGAACAGGAAGACATGGCAGCCCGTATCGTACCTGTCACCGAACCACATCGGCATGTAGTTGTTCTGGATATTGACAAAAGAGAAGGCACGGTCGCCGTCAGGGCAAGGGAACTGGTCGGGCTCTGACAGCTGGTCAAAGGTGAGGTCCTTGAAGACCGCCTTGTACGGGAAGGACTCCGTCTCGGTCTCGATGGCGTTAGAATCGTCATCATAGGTGGTCAGGATGCGGGAGATGGTCGCGTCGAGCTTCACGGTATAACGGCCATCGTCCTGCTTGGTGATCTCGAGGGTCGGGGTCGTCCCGTCCTTGGGGCGGTAGGAAATGCCGTCTTCCCAATCCTTCTTGCCGGCGGAGGAGATGTAGAAGGTGCCGGGCTTGCCCTGGGTGATGCCGTTGGCGTAGCCCAACGAGGAATCCTGCTCGGGGACTTCATACGTCAGTTTGCCGAGCGGAAGGTCCGCGGAAGCATGGGCACGGAACATCGTGAAAATGATATAGCTGAGCCAGTGTTCGGTTCCTTCCGGAGCCTTGTTGATGCGGAGGCTCAACTTCACCTCGTCAGCCTTCGTTGCGAAGTAGGTGTTGTACAGGCCCTTGTCGGCCGCCTCGGTCACCTGGGCGCCGAAGGAGTCGTCCGTGATGGCGAGCTGACCTTTGTAGCTGTACATGTGCTCGGTGCCGAATTCGTCGACCAGGGTGGCGATCACCGTGTAGGTGTCACCGGACTGGGAGACGTTCACCGTACCGTCGATCAGGGTCATGTCCTTGCCGCCGGCCGTCACCGTGGTATAATATTTCTCATCCCTGCTCCGGATGGAGAAGGTCTGGGCGGCATAGCTGCCGGTTTCGTCGATCTTGTATTCGCCTGCGGGGATCTTGGTGGCATCGGCAAGCTCGGGGCCGCCGTTCAGGACCAGAGTGACATCGCCGTCAGCGGCGGCGAACTGGATGACGAACTGGTTGATGTCCTTGAAGACATAGTTCTCGTCATCATACATATCCTGCAGATTGCCCAGATAAAGCGCCGTGGCCTCGGAGGCGGAAGCATACTGGGAGGCCTGGACGACGACATAAGTCTGGATGATGCTGCCAGCCGCGATGGTGAAGCTGCCGGTACGGGACTCCGCTCCGTCGTTCTTGGTCGCATGGACGATGATCTTGCCGTCGACGGGAGCGGCTTTCGTACGGGTTACGGAAAGCCAGTCACCTTCGACGACCTTCACCTCAGGGGTAAGGTTGGTGTTGAAGTCAACGGCAATGTCCTGCTCCTCGAAATCGATCCGGTACTCCGTCGACGTGGAGAACACCTGTTCCTCGGACTGGACGACCGTGAAGACCGTCGTTTTTGTCGCATTCTCATGGGTGACGCTCAGCGTAACGCGGGCGGTGCGGGTGGCGAAGTCGGGATTCTTCGCGACCGTCATGTTGACGGTGGAGGAACCGGCGGCGCCGGACGCCTTGTCGAACGTGACCCAGTCCTGGTCACTGGTGATGGTCCAGGCGTCCTCGGTCGTGAAGGCGATCGGCTGAACGACGCCTTCATTTCCAACCTGGAGCTGCGTAGCGGTGAGCGAGAGCAGGTCGACGACCTTCTCGACCACCTTCTCCACCTCGACCTCCTTGATTTCGGTCTTGGTGCAAGCGGCGGAGCCCAGCAGGGCGAGTGCCGCGAGAATCATGATGGATTTTTTCATAATACTGAAAATAAAGTTGTTATATATACATTGAGTTGATGAATTCATTCCAAAGCCGTATCCGCGACATGCAGCAGGAAGGCGATCTGCGCCTTGGCGTCCGGATCGGTTGCGCGCGCGCTCCCCTGCCGCAGCCAGGAACGGATCTTCTCCAGATGCTGCTTGCAGAGCAGGTCAAGTTCTTCGACATAGACGACGGGAATGCCCTCTACCGGCGTGAATACTTCTTCCAGCCGGGCCAGCTCCCTGCCGCCCAGCGGGTCCGCCGCGCGGGTGTACGCCGCCTTCAGCACCGGAGAACTGTTGATCAGGTACATCATGTAGATGCCGAGAGACATGTCTTCCTGCGGGGCGAGCCGGCCGGAACGGGCCTGGCGGAACAGCTGCGCCTCCACGTCGTCCATGTACTCCGAAGGGGAATAGTCGCTGCCGGCTTCCTTCCAGGCGAGGATGACCGACGGAAGGCGGTAGGTCACGCCGGAAAGCGCGCCCATGTTCCGGTAGTTCATGTCCTGCGCCGTACGGTACGGGCCGGAAAGGTGCAGGAATTCGCGGTCCGCCTCCATCCAGCCGAGGTCGCGCCAGCCGGCGAAGATGGTCTTCAGGTATTCCTTCTGCACCGCCTTGGGAACCGGCATGAATTTCGGACCGGTCCCCACCACATTCGTCCGGAGGCCGCCCAAGCGGGTCGTCAGCAGTTGCGTGGCATCGCTGAAAGACAGCCAGAGCCACTCGTAGAACAGGTAGGAATCAGGAGTTTCCGACAGCCGCGGGTCGCTGACCCAGGGCTTGGCATGCGAAGCGACGTACTTCAGCGTCGACACGATGCGGTTGTATTCTTCCACCGGGTCGTTGCCCAGGTCGCCGCGACGGGCGCGGTAATCACGCACAAGCAGGCCGTTCCCCTGCTCCGGGAGATACAGGTATTCCGGATCACCCTCGCGGGCATCGACCATTTCCCGCAACGCCGCGACGGCATCGGTGCCTTCCGGGAAGACCCGGTACAGCCAGTTCACGGCGAACTTGTCGTAGGCACCAATCCGGTTGCTGATGGTCGGCACCCCGCGTTCGCGGTCGCCCGGACGGGCCAGGGTATTGAACATCGCCCCCTGGTCCATCACGGAAGCCGTGATGCCGTGGGTAGCCGTGAAAGCGGGATCACGCAGCTGCGCAGGACTGTAGGCGGCGCTGCCGGCCAGGTTCGTCGAGAGGCCGAGCACCGTTCCGAACTGCCGCATCACGGCGGCGCAGAGGATGTCGCAGAGCGCGTCTTCCGACGGGAAAAGTGTGCGGAAGCGGTCGTCCGCCTCGCTGATGGTGAAGGCATATTCGCGCCAGAGCTGCGTCAGGTAGCCCTGGGGGACGGTGATGGTCGCGCCCAGCACGCCGCCGGTCAGGGCATTGCCGGTCGTAGACGACTGCAGGAGGTCGATGTCGCAATGCGTGGAAACGACCTTGCACAAGAACGGATCGTCGGCGCAGAAGGCGGAATCAGCCGGATAAGGCACCGCCCGGACAACGTCGCCGAGTCCGGCGGCACGGAAGCCTTCGTTCCAGGCTTCGACGCCGCGGCGGACGGCCTCCCGGCGGGAAGCGGAGAACAGGGTGTCGATGTAGACGGTCAGCCGGTCGCCGGGCGCCAGGTTCCAGCGGACCGCGTCATACTCCGTCTTCACCCCTTTGTCGGAGGAGAAGGAACGGAACGCCTGACGGCGGACACCTACACGCGCATCTGCCTTTCGGACAGGGATTTCCCGGTCCGGAACCAAAGAGAGGAGGGTGACGAAATCGCCGGTGATCCGCGCTTTCTCGCTCTTGTAGTTGGCGGTGATCGAAGAGCGGTTGTAATTGCCCCAGATGCCTTCGAACGTCAGTTCCCGCGAGAGGCCGACATGGGCTTTCCCATAGGTCACAGGAACGCTCGGAAGGGACAGTTCGGATTTCAGGGTACCGTCCATGAGCCCCCGCGAATCACCGTACAGGAAGCCGCGCATCTGGATGACATCCTTGTTCGACGGGTCGAACAGTTTGGTCGCTTTCACGAGCACCGCCGCGGAATCCGCCGACCGGGTCATGATCGGGAAGGCATAGCGCACCGCCGGCGCCACGCCGGCGCGGAGCGTCGCCCGCTCGGCAGGGTCATCCGATTCAGGCAGGCGCACCGGTTCGGAAAGGACCAGCAGCGAATCCGTCCGGCCGATCAGGAGGATCCTGTCCGTGTTCACCCGCTGCCCCACCTCGACCCAGGGGTCGGAGCTGTCGCGGAGCACCGTGGACAGCAGCACCTTGCGGCCGGTCAGGGAGTCGGGCACTTCCAGCCAGACATCCTTGCCGTCCGTGTACAGTTTCATCGTACCGGTGACCGACTTCAACCCCTTCTTTTTCAAGAATTTCTGATAAGGCGTCGGTTTGGGCGTCTCTTTCTTTTCCTCCGCCGGGGCGGCCTTCTTGCGGAAGGGCCAGGCAGCGAGGGCATCCGGCGCCGGGAAAAGCAGGGCACCGAGAAGCAGGAGGCTGCAAAGGCGATATGCGGTAAATCTTCTCATACGGCAGCCTTATTTGAGGGAATAGGCGATCTTGCCCATCAGCAGTTCGTAATGTGCCTTGTCGTCCGGGCGGGCTGAGGCCTTGGCGGCTTTCATGACGTCATAGGCCCGCATCATCTCGCCGTACACGGTTCCCTGCGTGATGTTGCCGATGGCCATGATGGTCCGGGGCATCCACTCGAAGCCGCTGACCGGGTCATAGACGAACGTGCCGGCCGAGAACGGGTCCTCGCCGCTGGCGAAGGAGCAGCCCGCGTGCGGATCCGCGAAAGCGGCGGCGCGCGGAGAAGGCGGCGTCTTGAACGCGCCGTTCTGCATCATGAAGGAGACGTATTCCCGCTGGAAGAGACGCTGCCGCTCCGTCAGCACGCGGCCCTGGCGGGAAGGCTTGAAGGCATAGTCGAAAATGGCGTCCAGCGCCTCCCGCGAAGAGAATTCGTGCGTAGACACGCCATCGATGTAGGCTTCCTGGAAAGGAATCGTGAAGATATAGCGGAGCAGCGCCCGGTCCACGGAACCCGCCGGACTGCCGATGATCGGAAGGCGTCCCAGCACGGCCGGGTCGTCGAGCCAGTCCGTATCCTCGAACAGTTCGAACAGGTAGTTCAGCGCCGCTTTCTGCTTCGCACCGGGCACGTTCTCGTAGCGCGGGTTCCCGTCCCCGGCGATCACCTCGTTCCGGTACAGGCCGGCCACGTTGTTGCGCACATGCAGGCAGTAGCGGAAATACTGGTTCAGGATCGTGGAGAAAAGCTCCGTACGGATCTCGTATTCCGGATCGGCCGCGTCGTCGATCCAGTCCAGGTAACGGGAGAGGATGTACTTGAGGTTCGACACGCCGTATTTCGTCGAAGCGATCACGTCGTCACCCAGGTCTTCCGTCTGGTTGCGCGGGTCGAAGAACGGGGAACCGTCTCCATAAATCTGCTGCTTGCCGTAGCGGTAGAAAGGCGCAACCTTCAGCGAGTCGGTGATCCAGCCCGCCGTGATCTCGGCCTCCCGTTCGAAGGACGCGGCATCGAAGACGGGCGTATAGCCCCAGCGGATCGCCCAGTAGTCGTTCTTCCCGAAACGCGGCGGCGTCAGTTTCACGCCGCGCTCCTTGTCGCCCGGCTGCGCCACGTAGTTGAAACGGGCGTAGTCCATGATAGAGGTCGTCGTGCCGTTCTCGCGGGTGAAGGCAGGGTCGCGGAGCATCTCCGTGGGGATCACGGAAGAGCCGCTCATGTTGTGCATCAGGCCGAGGGTGTGTCCGACCTCATGCTTGATCACGTACATCAGGGCATCGCCCAGCAGCGCACGCGGGATGTCCGCCGTACGCACGTCGGGGTCGGCCTGGGCCGTCTGCGCGAACATCCAGGTGGACAGGAGCTTGATCACGTCGTGGTACACATATACCGACGCATTGATGATCTCACCGCTCCGCGGGTCGACCCAGGAGGGGCCCATCGCGTTGCGGATGCCGATCGGCGCATAGCGGATGCAGCTGTAACGGATGTTGTCCGGGTCGAAGGAAGGATCATCCTCCGGGAAAGGCAGGGCGCGGACGGCGTGCTTGAAGCCGATGGCTTCGAAAACTTCGTTCCACTGCTCCACCGCCTCGAAGATGTAAGGTTTCCACCACTGCGGGAAATCGCTGTCGATATAGTAGACGATGGGGCGGACCGGCTCCACCTTCTCGCCGCGGCGGAAGGCCGCCGTGTCGGAGGGTTCCAAGCGCCAGCGGTTGACGAAATACTCCGCGCGGGAGCCTTCGGAACCGCTTCCCATCTTCACACGTCCGGTGAAGAAGAAGTTGATCCGCGGGTCGGCTTTCCGGGGATGGTAGATCTCTTCGGGCAGCAGGAGGATGGAGCGGGTGACCAGGGCCGTGAACGGCTTGTCCTTGACGGCCTCCTTCCCGGACTGCAGGTCCGCCAGCGAGTAGGTATAGGACATGCTGGCCGTCACGGAGAGGTTGTCCGCGAAAGACTTCACGCCTTCGATATAGGAAAGGTCGCGCTTGTAGTTCTGGGTGCGCTTGTAGGACGAGGCATAGGTCGACAGCGAGAGCAGCGGGCGTGTCGCGTCCTCGTCGGCGAGGAACCAGTCTGTCACGTCGATGACGGAATGGCCGTCCGGCGACTGGGCTGCCACCTTGAACTTGCGCTGCACGCTGCCGATATGGCTCTTGGAGAGGGCCGAGCGGATGTCCGGATCGTCGGTCGCGACGTCGAAACCGACTTCGCGCAGGAACACCGAACTGTCGGTCTTCGTGAAGGTGAACGGAATCAGGTCGTCCTTGGATCCGACCACGCCGTTGGCGTTGTCGCTCGTCGCCTTGACGGTGGAGCCCAGGATGAAAGTCCGGCCCAACAGACTGTCAGGCACTTCGAAATACACTTTCCCCTTGCAGAAATGCACGTTCAGCAGGCCGCGGTGCAGGCTGTCCCCCTTCTCGAACAGCTTTTCGTAAGGGGTTTTCTTCTTGACGGTGTCTTTCGGCTGCTCCGTGGCCGCCTTCTTCTTGCCGAAACGCCAGACGATGCGCGCCTCGGAAAGGGGCGCCGCGGCGCCCAGGAGGAGGCAGCCGGCCAGCAGGGTAACGAGTACTTTCTTGTTCATTCCGTTTTTTATCTGAGGGTGGGACAAAGGGCGGTAATCTCTCCGAACCCGCCGTATGTACCGTTGTCTTTCGCGGTGAAGAGGCCCGTACTCACGTTGAAGGGGCGCAGGTAGACCTTCCCTTCCCCGGTCTTGTCATTGTATGTCGTGATGATCATCTGGAGCCGGTTGGTCGCGATCGGGTAGGGATACCAGTCGATTGCATAGTTGTGCGTCCCCTTGAAGCCCTGCGTGTACTGGCGGATGGAAGTGATCCGCTCGTCCGGGGAGTCGGGCGCCCAGTTGACCTTGCGGTTGCTGACGCGGCCCGCCGCGAGCAAGGTGACATACAACTCGTCCGGCGTGGCGTAATACATCAGGTCGCAGTTGTCGCAGAAAGCGACGGAAACCGCCTTGTCCAACGCCGTCTGGGGGATGGTGACGGGACTCATCCGCGGAGCCGTATCCATGTCTCCGATGATGCAGACATGGTAGGTTCCCGTTGCATCGCACAACAGGAATGCCAGGGACTTGCCTCGCATCTCGCCGGTGCCGATGCACTTTGCTCCCTGCACGGAGAAACCCAGGGGGGCAGAGGAAATCTCCTCGAACGCCCCCTGGTGGGCCGACCAGCCGTAGATGAGGAAGAACCGGGCATGCACCTCGTCGAAAAACGCGAAATTACCCCCCTGGAACGCGGCCCAGGCGGAATTGTGGGCATGCATGACATTGCGGGGCTCCAACGGGAAGGAGGCGGCGCTGAACACGCGGTCCATCAGGGTCGGCATCACGAAGAGGCGGCCGCCGATCAAGGCGCCGGTCTGATAGGAAGCGAAATTGAAAATCGCGGTCGTCCCGAACTCCGACTGGATGCTGGAGTTGAACAGCGCCGCATCGGCGGCCGTCTGTTTGAAGGTCAGGGGATCCAGCGCGAAGAGATGGTCATCCGTCCCGGCCAGGATCCGCATTTCGTTATATGAAGCACCGTCCGAATCGACGATCGCTGCCATCGACAGCACCTTCCCCTCGAAAGTGTTCTCGTTGGCCAGCCGGTAAATCTCCCGTGTAAAGAGGGTCTCCTCACTTTCGTAACCATAGGTCACATACTCGTTCGCGAAGAAATCGAACTCGGAGGTCTTCCCGCCGTCGCGGGTATAGGCGACCAGCAAGCCTTCGCCCAGGGAGGAGGCCACGTACAGCTTCGAGTAGACGACTTTCGTCAGCCCCGTCCGGGGGTCGGTGACGTCGAGCCGGAGGATATAGGGTGAGTCCGCAGGCCGGTTGGCCACCTTGTAGTGGAGGGTGGGACCGGTTTCCAGTTCTTCGATCCGGTCGGCCTGGCGGTCCGGGTTCAGGTCGATGGACCAGACCAGGTCGAAGTCGGATGCCGTCCGTCCTTCCTGGCTCACCTGGACGGTAATGTCGAGCTCCTCGCCGTAAGTCACATGGATCTCCGGCGCCAACCCGGTGACGACGATGTCCGGGATCTCATGGTCGGCCGGCGTGCTCAGGTCCTTGTAACAGGAACCAGCCAGCAGGCAGAGGGCCGAAAGGAGGATCAAACCTGTTGCTTTTCTCTTCATCATCGCTACAACACATTGAGGGTTTCGAAAATCGTCGGAGGGGTCGCGGGCTTGACACCGCTCCCGCGGGCGACCCCGTAGCCGCTGTACTGCTCGTAGTCATCGCTGTGGCGCCAGGGATCGCCCGGATTCATCTGGTCGTGGTTGCGGACGAAGTCGCGGAACTCGCGGGTGGCGTTGTACCACCAGGACGGGAGTTTGTAGACCAGCGTCTCGTCTGCCCTGGCATAGCTCTGGTTGTTCGTTACCTTTTCGATTTCCTCGCCGAAATACTCGATGAGCAGCCGGTGGTATTCCTTGCTGTATCCGTGCGACAGGAAGGTATACCAGTACCGCCAGACTTCCATTTGCGGACGGACATACGCCTCGGACCATTCGATATCTGCGGCTGCGCTCTTGGGCGGGCCCGCCCGGAAGAACTCGTTGGCGACGATGCGGAACCGGGTGGCGCGCGACTCCACGCCGCCGGTCAGACGGTTCACCCGCAGGACGATCTCCCCGCGGACGGCGCCGGCGGGAAGGGTTTTCGAAAGGATCGTGTAGTCGCGCCCGAGGACCGCCGTGGAATCAACGGCCTCGACGGCGATCTCCCGGTCATAGTCGGCCGGTACACCCACCAGCAGCACGGGAACCCGCAGGTCCCGTGTTTCCTCCGACATACCCTTCAACGAGAAGAAGATGCTCGGAGAACTGAAGATTACTGCGCTGTCTTCGAGCGCATAGGGCGCAATCTCGCTCTTGGAGCAAGATGCCGCCAGGAAGGCGCCTGCCAGCAGGAGGCCGGCCATATATTGTCTCATCTTCATCATAATTCTTGTTTGCGGCCATAAACGATCTCTTCGTTCGGATAGGGATAGACTTTGTTAAGGGGGCCAAGGGTGCCGAATGAGACAGCATGCCGGCGCTGGCCCCACATCCGGCGGAGGTAAGGGTAGTACTGCCCTTCCCCGATGAATTCTGTCAGGTACTCGTCATCCAGTACGTCCAGAAAGTTTGCCTGCACGAACTCCGACGGCAGGGAGAGGTCGATCCGGGCGATGGGCCCCTCGGTCAGGGACCGCGAGATGCCGCGGTGAGAGCGGACCTCGTCGAGCAGCGCGGCAGCGCCGCCGTAATCGAAGGAAGCGGCGCGCACCTCCGCCATGATGTAGTACATCTCCGACAGGCGGATCATCGGCATGCGGCAGCGTAGATGGGTCTTGTAACCGGAAGACCCGTAGAACTTGCCTTCGGTATAGCCTTCGGAAAGATAGGACATCTGGCAGGCGGGGCCGCGCACGTCCTCATTCAAGTCATACCACCCCGCTTCCGGGAAATAGGAGAAAAGGGACTCGACGATTTCTCGAGGCAGGATATATCCGGAACTCATGGAATTGGAAGACGGGAAGAAATAGTCCTTGCAGTTGTCGTACAGGTTGGTGACATCCAGCGAGAACAGATGCTCGGTCGAGAAGGTCCAGTCGCGAAAGTCAGCGGTGCTTTCCTGGACAAGCGCCTCCGCATCGAGCCAGGAAACCAGGCCGTCGGCGACGGCATTCCGTGCCACATCTTCCGCAAGCGAATAAGCCTGTGCAAAGCTCCCTGCCCACATCGCTACCCGGGCAGCCAGCGCCTCCACGGCATAATAATTCAGATGGCGCTGGCGGTCCGTCCAGTAGCCGTCCGTGTTGATCGTCGTTTCGAACCGCTCGGGAACATCGCCCCGCACGGGATCCGCCTCCAGGCACTTCAGGGCCTCCTGGATATCCTCAAGCAACAGGACGGCCGTCTCGGCGGCGGTCCGCTGCACCTCCGGATCGGAGCCGTAGGAACGGACATACGGAACGACGAGTTTGGACGCATTGTCGCCCGCCCACGTCGCCGGACCGAACATCCGCAGCAGGTCGAAATGGACGTAGGCGCGGATGCCCAGAAGTTCGCCCTTGATCAGGTTATACTCATAATCGTCCGTCACGACACTGCGGCCGTTCTCCAGCTCCTGCAGCACCTTGTTGGCATTGGCGATGATGTTGTAGCCCCCCTGCCACATCTGTTCCAGATAAGGGACGGCGACGGAAGTGGTATAGTTCTGCTGTTGGAACGCGCGGAAGAACGTGTTCGACTGCGAAGCGTACGGAACACAGACCAAGTCGTTGATACGCCACGTATAATCGCCCCCGTAAGCTTCCGTCTTCGCCATCGTCAGGTACACACCCGAAAGCGCCTCGTGGAAGCCGGAACGGGAACTGAAGAGTTTCTTGTCGGAAACCTGGGAACTGGAAGTCGCCTCCAGCCAGCCGTCGCAGGCGACAAAGGCGGGCAGGGACAGCAACAAGGTGATGACCGGAACGGCAATATATCTTTTCATTTTCATGTGCATGCGTCTTTAGAAGGTTGCGGTCAAGGAGAAGGAGAACGAACGCGCATAGGGATAGGAAGTTCCGCGCTCGATGCGGATGGAAGAGAACCTGTAGACATCGTTGGCGTACAGGGTGGCGCGCAGGCGGTTCATCTTCAGCCGCTGCACCCATGTGTACGGGAACTCATAATAGAGGGAGAGCGACGCAATGTCCAGGATGTCGTTGCGCTGGATGAACCGGGAGGTCGCGCGCGTGACGGAATGGTGATACGCTCCCGTATCACTATCGTAAAGGATGCCCGAGATACCCCGGAAGGGGGTCACCTGGCCGGGTTCGAACCAGCGTCCTTCGAACACGCGCCGGTCGACGTTGTATTCGAGATTGACATTTTCCACCTTGTTGAGCAGCGTCGTATTGTACAGTTTTCCGCCGGCGCGGAAGGTCATCACGGCATTGAACCCGAAGCCGCGGAGTTCACCGCTGACGCCGAAATTCCCGTTGACGACCGGGTCGGAGGTGCCGAAGTTCTTCAGGTCGGCGGAGTTCCACTCCGTCGTCATCTCCCCGTTCCGGTCGATGTACACCTCGCTGCCCGTACGGGAGTCGATGCCGAGCGATTCGACCGCCCAGATCGAATGCAGCGGCATGCCCGGATAGTACTGGATGACCGGGAGCGGAGAATTGACCGCCTCCGCCGCAGCCGTCTGCTGCTTGTTATACGCGTCCAGAGCCTCGGAAATCCGGTGCAGGCGGTTGTCGTTGAAGGCCGCTTTCCCGAATACCGTCAGGAAGGACGAGCCGCGCTGCAGGAGGGTATAGCTCAGGGATACCTCCACGCCCCGGTTGCGGACCTGGCCCATGTTGTCGACCATGGTGGCGAAACCGGTGGAAGGCACCAGGCTCCGTGCGAAGACCAGGTTGCGCGTGTCGGCGATGTAGGCGTCCACGACGAGGTTCACCCGCTTGGTGCGGAAATCCACGCCGACATTGTAGTCCATCTTCTCCTCCCAGCGGAGGTAAGGATTCTCCATGTTCACCAGTTCCGCGCCGGTGAAGCCGCCGTAGTAGCTGGAAGTAAAGTAGCGGTATACGGGCAGCGTGACGTTGGAGGCGAAGTTCTGGTTGCCGGAAGAGCCGACGGAGGCGCGCAGCTTGAATTGCTGCAGCCAGGTCTTCGCCCCGGCAAGGAAGTCCTCATTGTGCAGGTTCCACGCAAGGCCGCCGCTCCAGAAGATGCCCCAGTGACGGTCCGTGCCGAACACGGACGCCGCGCTTCCCTTGATGGTGGCGTCGGCCATGTAGCGGTTGTCATAGGAATAGCCCGTCGTCAGCAGCGCGCCCAGGGAGCGGGTGATCCCGTCGCCGCCCGTCGGGGTGGAAGCGGTCGCATACTGCCGTGCGAGGGTGTAGTTATTCATGTTGCTGTTCGGGAAACCGCGCGCCACGTTCGTCACCTCGTCATAGCGCGTTTCCGAAATATTGTACTGCGCCGTGGCGAACACGTCGTGCACGGCGCCGAAGGTCTGGTTGAACTGTGCCGAGGCGTCTCCGGAATAGGTGAGGTAGTTCCCGGTCGTCAGCGTGTAGGAGCCGCGGTTGATGAAGTCGTCGGGACGATCGATGGTGTCCGACATGAAGTCCGTATGCTCCGCCGGGCGGAAATCGTCCGCCTGGGTCTTCTTCGTGTCCACGCCCAGGCGACCGACCAACTTGACGGACGGGATCACATAGTACTCCGCATAGAAATTGTCGGTGAAGTCGAGGTACTGCGTCGTTTCCTTCGCGCCGACGGTGGCGTTCCACATCGGGTTCGCGACCTTGTTCTGGATGTAGGATCCGTAATTGCCGGAGACGAGCAACTTCTTCAGGTTGCCGTTCTCGTCGTAGGGAGAATGGTAGGGATTGGCCGCCGCATAGTCGGCGAACGAACCCCAGGGCGATTCCTGCCCCTTCATCGAACCGACGCTCATGATGTTCCGGAAGACCCACTTGCCCGTGCGGTAGGACACGTTGGCGTCGCCGGAGACGATGTTGCGCCAGGAGCCTTTCATCGCACCCTGGACGTCGTTGTAGGCGAAGGTGATCAGACTCTTGAGGGCTTTGTCACCCATTTCCACCGAAAGGGAATGCTTCTGGCCGACACCCATGCGGACCGGCTTGCTGAGCCAGTAGGTGCTCTCCCCTTCCAGGGCGCGCTTCAGCCGCTCGTAGTAGAGGGAGGCTCCGTCGGCGGTCGTTTCTGAAGAGTTGTCGAAATAACGGCCTTCCCGCCACTCCACCTGGAGCTTCTCATAGGCGTTGCAGAGGTTGTAGGAAGAAAGGTCCGGCGTTTCCAGCGTGACGCTGCCGGTGTAGGTCACGAGCGTGCGTTCGCCGGTCAGGGCCTTCGTCTCGACGACGATGACGCCGTTCGCGCCCTTCGAACCGTAGATGGCCTTCGCCGAAGCGTCCTTGAGGATCGTGATGCTCTGGACGCGGTTCATGTCCATGTCGGTGATCTTCTCGATGCTGGTCTCGAAACCGTCGAGGATGAAGAGCGGCATGTTCGCGTCATTGACGAAGTTGCTCTTGAGGGCGGACGTCTCCATCTGGAGCGACGAGGCGCCGCGCAACTGCATGGAAGCCATGACGTTCGGGTTCGAACCGGCCTGCAGGTTATCCATGACGAGCAGCGAAGGGTCGATGTTCTTGAGGCTCTCGACGATGTTCGCGTTGCCCACCCGCTTGAGGTCGTCCGACGTGATGGTCTGGACGGCGCCCGTGAACGAATCCTTCTTTCGGGTGAAGATACCGGTGACGACGGCGTCCTTGAGGGTCTCGTGGTCTTCCGCGAGGACGACGCGTTTCGCCTGCGACGCCTTCACGTCGCGGGCCACGTAGCCGATGGCGGAGAAGACGAGCACGACGTCTCCGGATTCGACGGTCAGCCGGAACGATCCGTCTTCCAGCGTGGCCGTTCCCTTCTCGGGGACCCCGCGCGGATAGATGGAGACGCCCGGAATCGGCGCCCCGGACTCATCGACGACTTTCCCTTGGATTTGTAAGCCTCCCCCCGTCTGCGCTTTCAGATCGAAAGCGAAAAGACCGGTTGTAAAAAGAAACAGGAAGGCAAGCAGCAATTTCCTCATTCCAATGCGATTAACACTCTGACAATAACCTCATCACCGCGGGCGCTTTTGCGCGCACGCAGTAAATACAAAGATATTAAAATTTTTAGAAAAACCACTCCCCTTGTGGGAGAAATCGCGGGTCAACGGACTTTGACGTCCGACTGCAACGAGAAATTCCGCACTTGCAGGGCACCGTAGAAGGTACCGGGCATCTCCCAGCCGAAATTCATCTCGGACAGGGTGAAGTCGTCCGCCGAGGCGTCGGTGAATTCCCCGTGCTCCTTCAGGCCGGCGACCGCGTCGCGTACCGCCTGCAGGACATCGACCCGGCAGGTATGCCACTTGCCGTCCGTCAGGTCGGCGCCGGAGAACGTTTTCTCGCTGGCCATCTGGTAGATGTAGGTGGCCGTTCCCTTGTCGAAACTCACGGTCGGCTGTTTCGTGAGCCCGCCGCGCCAGTCCCAGGCGGCGACGCCGAGCCAGATGCTCTTGTTGTTCCACGCCGAGGAGGAGTTCCTGTTCGCGATGCTGAAGTAGAACAGGGCCTGGGCCGTATGCCGGTTCGGGTCGAAGTCGGCGCCCATCCGGTTCTCGACCGACAGAATCCGTTCGTCGAAGGTCAGCTCCAGCTTCTTCAGCCCTTTCAGCGGGATCCATCCGAAACGCGTCTGCACAAGCATGTGCGGCCAGGGCCCGTCGGTCCGTGGGGCGTCGTATTCCTTCGAGGCGTCGAGGATCATCGTGAATGCACCGGCGGCGTCACGCGCGAAGGTATGCACGCCGTTGCTGAACGTCGTCCCGTACTTCGTCTCCACCGGCTTCGTCCCGGCCAGGTCATGCCGGTTGTTCCACTGGCAGAGGTCCCAGACGGGGTCCGCCGTCCCCTTCCCGAGGCGGAAGGTTTCGACCGGCACGCGCTTCCCGTCCTTGGGAGCCAGAAGCCAGACGCCGTTCTCCATGGAGGGATCCTGGAAGCACTCGTACAGCGTTTCCTCCTGCGGCTTCGCATCCGCATCGTCCTTTCCGGGACCGCTCCCCGCATCCTTTCCGCCGCATCCGGCGGCCAGCACCAACATCAGCGCCAGCACCAGCGTCCTCCCCGGCGCCAGCATCCTCCCCGGCGCCAGCGTCCTCCCCAGCGCCAACACCTCCCGGGCCATGGGGGCCGTGCGATCCATCCGGTTTCTCCAGTCCGTCCGGGCCGCCCAGTCCGTCCAGTCCGCGTGGTCTCCCCGGTCAGCGTGGTCCGCGTGGGCTCCCCAGGCCGCGTGGTCCGCGTGGTCTCCCCAGTCCGTCCGGGCCGCCCAGTCCGTCCAGTCCGCGTGGTCTCCCCGGTCCGTCCAGTCCGCGTGGACTCCCCGGTCCGTCCAGTCCGCCCGGGCCGTCTGGTCCTCCCAGTCCGCGTGGTCTCCCCGGTCCGTCCGGGCCGCCCGGGCCTCCCAGTCCGCGTGGTCTCCCCGGTCCGTCCGGGCCTCCCGACGCGCCCGGCACGTTCCCGCCGGCATCCTGCCTATTCCTGTCAACATAACCATACCCTTTTTCATTTCACAGCGTCCTTTTTCATTTCACGGTCCGAAAGATAATCATTTTTCCAAAAAAGCGCACTCCTTTCCTTCCCGCTTCGCCAATCCGCCTCGCCCTTCCTTTCTGCCTTCCTCACCTGCTTCGCCTGCCACCCCTGCCACCCCTGCCTCGCCCGCCTCCCTTGCCTGCCCTCGTCTCCCCTGTCTGTCCCGCCTGCCTCCCCCCGCCTCGTCCTTTTATCCTCCTCTCCCCCTTGTCCGCATCGCCCGCTTCTTCCACAGCACGGCGATGAACCATTCTCGACCGCCCACTCCGGCCGACACGCGGCCGAGCATCTCCCCACCAACCGACCGCTGACCATTAAATTGCTGAATATCAATATATTCATTTAATTCCCTCCGGGAAATCGAGATAGGGGAAAGACGTATTTCGATATGGTTCAATCAATTACGCGTCAGAATAAAAAATGGATTTGCCGATTTGGAGAAGAAAGCGTATCTTCGGAAAAACAAAAACTATGAAATCCTTCCACGTCTTTGCCAAAGGCCGCAGCGGCTGGGGCATCTTCTACCAGCGCGAAGACTGTCTGGTCTATTTGACGCTTTTCAGCGTACTTGCCCGCAGATTCGGCCTGAGCGTCATTGCCTTCAATCTGATGTTCAACCACACGCACGCCCTGGTTACCGGCGTCGACAAAGAGACCATCGTCGCATTCCAGAGCAGGCTCGCCTGCATCTTCGCCATACAGTACAACAAGCATTACCGGCGGAGCGGCCCCCTGTTCCATCACTCCTTCGGATGCTCCTGCAAGACAAGTACGAAAAGCACAATGGGATCCGTTGCATACGTCTTCAACAACCCCGTTGCGGGACGATTGTGCCGGACCGCCAAAGATGGAAGATGGTCACTTCTGGCATACCGGGACTCCCCCTGCCCGTTTTCCGGCAAGATCAGACGGGACCGCTGCCGGAAGATTCTCCGGCGGGCACTGCAAACGGTGGACATGCTGCACCGGCATGGGAAACCGCTGAATTACTCCGTCGTCCAGCGCCTGTTCGAACCTCTTGAACCAGAAGAAAAAGAACAGCTCACCGACTATATCATCAACAAATACAACTTTTTGGATTATGCTGAACTTGAAAGATTATACGGTAACTTCGGAAAGGTTCTGACCGCCATTGACGCCAACGCCGGAAGCGAATATGACCTTGAGGACGAATACGGTGACCACACTTGCTACAGAAAAATGATTGCATTCGCAAAGAAACGGATCCGTCTGGAAAGGATCTGCTCGGAAAACCTGACTGCAGCCGAAATCCAGTGGCTGGTCAACGATCTTCATGCACAGACCGGAGCAAAACAAAGCAACATCGCGAAATTCCTGCATCTCGAACGATGACGGGTGGGCAGGCGCGAGCGAGGTGTCGGGGCCGGCGGAAGAGCAGGCGGGCGGAAAAGCACACGAAAGAACGCACGGGAAAGCGCACGAAAAGCGGGCGGAAAAGCGGGCGGAAAAGCGGGCGGAAAAGCGGGCGGAAAAGCGGGCGGAAAAGCGGTGTTGGATTATTCGCGGTTTTTCCGTATCTTGCAAGGAATAACGCTTTTTCGACTAAAAAGACCCGATGAAACGGATACTTTCCCTCGTCCTCCTGGCCATGCTGGCAGGACCGGCCGCATGGGCGCAAGCCCCCGACATGGAATCTTTCGCCCCGGCGGACAACGGCCAGGCCCTCGTCAATCCCGGAATGGGATGGATGCTCTATTATTACACCAACGTGCTGGACCGGTACGGAGCGAAGCTCGCTCCCGAAGACATCGTCGAAGATTTCCCCGGAATGGGCGTCGTCTTCCTCCGCCTGCCCTGGGCGTTCCTGGAGCCGGAAAAAGACAATTTCAACTGGGAGATCATCGACACCCCCGCCCAGCGCTGGCTGCAGAGCGGGCGGCAGGTGGCCTTCTGCATCTCCGCCACCGAACAGTGGACCCGGCAGGGTACCCCGCAGTGGGTCTTCGACGAGGGGGCGAAATACTACGAAGCCAGCCACTTCGTCGAGGGAGACCGGGTCTATGACACCCCCGGCATGCTGGAGCCCGACTATGCCGACCCCGTCTTCCTGAAAAACGTCGAGCACCTGGTGGAGCGGATGGCGGAGCGCTATGACGGCGACCCGTCCGTCGCCTTCTTCGCCATCGGCCTCTACGGCATGTGGGGGGAAGGGCATACCGTCCTCACCACCCCGAGCCACGGGCATTCCTGGGGGGATGACACCAAGAAGAAATACATCGACATCTACACGCGTCATTTCAAGAAGACGCAGCTCTGCATCTCCGACGACTACGCCGGGCACAACGACCGCCGCGCGCGCTTCGAGATCACGGAGTACGCCCGCAGGAAAGGCGTCACGATCAAGGATGACAGCATCCTCGTGGAAGCCGAGCCCAATCCATGGTACCACGACGGCATGGCGCAGTTCTTCTGGCCCGACATGCCGGTGATCCTGGAACACGGCCACATGGACCTCATCCCCTGGAACAAGGAGCTGCTGCTGAAATCCATCGAGGCCTACCACGCCTCATACATGTCCATCCACTGGTGGCCGCGCGAGGAACTGAACGACAACCGGGACATCATCGACCGGATCAACCTCCGACTGGGCTACCGCCTGAACATGGAGAAGGCCGAATGGCCTCGCACCATCCGCAAGAACGAGCCCTTCACGATCCGCAGCCTGTGGAAGAACGTCGGCGTCGCTCCCTGCTACGGCGGCGGCTATCCCTGCTTCACCATCAAGAACGGCAAGGGCGGCATCGTCGCCGTCCTCGTCGACACGGAATTCAACGTGAAGGACCTCGCCGTGGCCGCTCCCGGCGAAGCCAAATCCGCCGTCAGCGAGCGTGCGTTCACCGTCGCCCGGGCGTTCACCAACGACTTCGGGACCTTCGCGCGCACCTGCCAGACCGGCGACTTCGACATCTATTTCTCGGTCGGCACCGTCTACGGTTCCCCGACCCTCGCCCTCCCCTACGGCGGCGACGACGGCCACAAGCGCTACAGGATGGGCCGCATCCGCATCGAAGAATAAACGACAAAAGCATACGATCATGAAAAGACTCTGGATCCTCCTCTCGCTGGCGCTGATGCTGGGTACCGCCGCAGCGAACGCCCAGCCCGCCACGGAAACGTTCGCTCCGGCGGACAACGGCAAGGCCCTCGTCAACCCCGGCATGGGCTGGATGCTCTACTATTATTCCAACGTCCTGGACAACTACGGTTCCAAACTGGCCCCGGAAGACACCGTCGAGGATTTCCCCGGCGTCGGCACCGTATTCCTCCGCCTGCCCTGGGCATTCCTGGAGCCGGAAAAAGGCAAGTTCAACTGGGAGATCATCGACACCCCTGCCCAGCGCTGGCTGCAGACCGGACGGCAGATGGCGTTCTGCATCTCCGCCACGGAAAACTGGACCCGGCAAGGCACCCCGCAGTGGGTCTTCGACGAAGGTGCGAAATGCTACGAGGTCAACGGCTACCTGGAGCCCGACTACGACGATCCCGTCTTCCTGAAAGCCGTCGACCACCTGGTCGAGAAGATGGCGGAGCGCTATGACGGCGACCCGGCCGTGTCGTTCTTCGCCATCGGCCTGTACGGCATGTGGGGGGAAGGGCACACCGTCCTCACCACACCCGTCCACGGCAAGTCGTGGGGATTCGAGAGCCAGAAACGCATCATCGACATCTACAGGAAGCATTTCAAGAAGACGCAGCTCTGCATCTCCGATGACTTCGCCGGACACAACGACCGGCGCGCCCGCTTCCAGATCACCGACTACGCCCGCAAGAAGGGCATCACCATCAAGGACGACAGCATCCTGGTGCAGCCCTGGCCGGATTCCTGGTACCATGACGGTATGGCGCAGATCTTCTGGCCGGCGGTGCCCGTGATCCTCGAGCACGAGCACTTCGGCGGCAGCCGTGACCGCGGTGCCTGGGACAAGGAGCTGCTGCTCAAATCGATAGAGGATTATCACGCCTCCTTCCTGTCCATCCACTGGTGGCCGCGCGAGGAACTGAAGGCGAACAAGGACATCATCGACCGGATCAACCTGCGCATGGGCTACCGGCTCAACATGGAGCGCGCCGACTGGCCGAAGACCATCCGACGGAACGAGCCCTTCACGATCCGCAGCCTCTGGAAGAACGTGGGCGTCGCCCCCTGCTACGGCGGCGGCTATCCCTGCTACACCATCAAGAACAAGAAGGGCGGCATCGTCGCCGTCCTCGTCGACACCGAATTCAACGTGAAGGACCTCGCCGTGGCGGCGCCCGGAGAGGCCAAGTCCGCCGTGAGCGAACGCGAATTCATCGTCGCCCAGGCCTTCCAGAACAGCTTCGGAACCTTCGCCCGCGTCTGCCAGACCGGCGACTTCGACATCTACTTTTCCGTCGGCACCGTCTACGGTTCGCCGACCCTCGCCCTCCCCTACGGCGGTGATGATGGTCACCACCGTTACAAGATGGGCAGCATCCGCATCGCAGAATAAGACAATCGACCCCAATAATGAAAACAAGACAATTCCTTTGCGTCTGCCTCACCGTTTTCGGGACGATGGCCGCGCTGAATGCATGCAAAACCGAAAAGAAACAATATGGTGAGCCCGTCTGGGGCACCGTCACGGAATCCGAACCCGTCGCACAGACGACCTGCGGGGCCGTCCGCGGCGAGAACCGGGACGGCATCGCCATCTTCCGCGGCATTCCCTACGGTGCGCCCGTGGACGGCGAAGGCCGCTTCCTGCCAGCTGCGCCGGCACAGCCCTGGGAGGGCGTCCGCGACTGCACGAAGAACGGCCCCGCCGCCATCCAGGCCGGGGCGCCGAGCATTTCCGGCAACCCGTCCGGACTGGGCGAATACTTCAACGGCGGACACCCGGAACGGTTCGGCGTCGCCGAGGAGGTGAAAGATGAGAACTGCCTGGTCCTCAACGTCCTGACACCCGGCATCGACCAGGCGAAACGGCCGGTCGTCGTCTACACCCACGGCGGCGGATTCGCTTCCGGAACGGGCACCCTCACCCTCGGTGCGGACGGATGGGCCCGGGAGGAAGACATCGTCATCGTCGGTGTCAACCACCGCCTGAACGTCTTCGGTTTCCTGTACCTGGGCGAACTCGACCCCGCTTACGCGTCTTCAGGCATGGCCGGCATGCTGGACCTGGTCCTCGCCCTCCGATGGGTCAAGGACAACATCGCCTCTTTCGGCGGTGATCCGGACTGCGTCACGATCATGGGCGAATCCGGCGGCGGCATGAAGGTCAGCACCCTGATGGCGATGGACGCCGCACACGGCCTGTTCTCGAAGGCGATCGTCGAGAGCGGTTCGAACGTCGTCGGCAACTTCTCCAAGGAAGCCGCCGCGGCGCAGACCGACCGGCTCCTGAAAGCACTCGGGCTCACCCGCGAGAACTGGAAGCAGCTGCTCACCCTGCCGGCCGAGGAAATCTATGCCGCTTCCGCCGGCCTGCAGCTCGCCCCCGTCGCGGACGACATCAACCTGAAATACATTCCGGGTAACGAAATCCTGGCGTATGACATTTCCAAGGACATCCCGCTGATGGTCGGTTCCTCCGCCGATGAGATGGGCGTCTTCGTCCTCATCGCCCAGATGGGCATCACGGAGGAGAACCTGGTGGAGAAAGTGGCGGAAGGGATGCACGTCACCCCGGAGAAGGCCGCGCGCCTCGTCGAGGCATTCAAGGCCGCTGACAAGAAGGGCAACGCGCCCTGGCACACCTACCTCAACATCGTGTCCATGGCCAGTTTCCTGGGCGGCGGCGCCTTCCACGAAGCCATGGCGTATGCCGCGCAGGGCGGTGCGCCGGTGTTCCACTACCTTATCGAGTACGACGCCCCCGCTCCGTTCGGGGAAGGATATGACTGCGCCTGGCACACCGCCGACCTGCCGCTGCAGATGCGCGTCGTCCTCCACCCGGAGAGCGAATTCCTGTCCCGCCAGATGGCGCACGCCTGGGCGGCCTTCATCCGTACGGGCGACCCGTCCACGAAGGAACTCCCCTGGCCCGCTTTCACCACCGACGGCCGCCAGGTGATGGTGTTCGACACGCAGACCCGCGTCGAGACCGACCCCACCGCCCCGTACCGCAGCGTCGACGAATAGGCCGCCGCTGGCGGGAAAAAAGTAAATTTGCTATCTTTGTCCTCAAACCCACCACACGGATATGGAAACAATCATCAGTATCGACGGAGCCAATGTCCTCTGCGCATTGAAGGGCCGTCTTGACACGCTGGCCGCCCAGCAGGTATCCAAGGACATCCAGCCCGTCCTGGAACACGCCGGCGGAACGGTTACGCTCGACTGCAGTGACCTGGAATACATCAGCAGCTCCGGGCTGCGGATCTTCCTGACCATCCGCAAGGAAGCGTCGCGCCAGGGCGGTAAAGTCATCGTCAGGAACCTCCGCAAAGAGATCGGACAGGTGTTCCTGATGACCGGCTTCTACAACCTCTTCGAAATGCAGCAGGCATGACGGCGGGCAGACTGAGACCGCAAGACCGGATGATCCTGGAGGACTTCCGGGCGGCACAGCCGCTCCTGAAGCGGATGAAGGATGTCATCCTGGATATCCTTCGGAACGACATCGCCGACAAGGGGCTGATGGTGACAGGAACGGAAGCGCGCATCAAGACCGAAGAGAGCCTCGCGGGCAAACTGGAGCGGAAAGGCGGGAAATACGCCAGCCTGTCCGAGATTACCGACCTGCTGGGCGCCCGTGTCATCACGTTTTACAGCGACGACGTCGACAAGATCGCGGCCATGGTCGAGAACTTGTTCGACATCGACTGGGACAATTCCGTAGACAAGCGGAAGATGCACGAACTGGACAGCTTCGGTTACAACTCGCTCCACTACATCTGCCGGATTCCCGAATCGCTCTACAGCGACCCCGCGTATCCCGAGATGGGCGAAATCCGGTTCGAGATCCAGATCCGGACAGCGCTGCAGCATGCCTGGGCCACGATCAACCACGACTCCGGTTACAAGTCCGGGATCGAAATCCCGCGCGAATACCTGCGCGATATCAACCGGCTGGCCGGCTTGCTGGAACTGGCCGACGAGCAGTTCTGCCGCATCCGCAGCAACATCACCAGCTACCGGCGCCGCGTGCACGCACTCGTCGCAGAGGGGCAGCTGGACGAAGTCCTGCTTGATGGCGACACGTTCAAGAGCTATCTCGATACGCGGCCTTTCGACCGGCTGAACGAACGGATCGCCGCCATCAACCAGGCGGAGATCCAGGAGGTGTCGCTGCTGCCGTTCCTCTCCGTGCTCAAGGGGATGGGACTGAAGACACTGGGGGACGTCGACAAGATGGTCCGCGCGTGCGAAGAAAAAGCCTTCCGGCTGGCCGTTTACCAGCTGGGGGTGACGGACATCGACATCATCACTTCCAGTGTCGCCCTCCAGAATATCTGCATCGTCCGCATCCTGGAAGCAGGCGCCGGAAGGGCGGGGCTCCGCATGATGTTCGACGCGCTCTACGGCCCCTCACAAGGGAACGATGCCATGGCCGGCCTCGTCCTGGATCAAGCCAAAGAATTGAAAATCAACTAATACCACTATGAACACCGATCAGAAATTCGTCATTACCATCAGCCGCGAACTCGGTTCCGGCGGACGTACCATCGGACGACTGCTCGCCGAAAAACTGGGCGTCCGCTACTGCGACAAGGAAGTCATCGAATCCCTGGTGAAAGAATTCAACCTGTCCATCTACGAAATCGAACGGATCAAGGCGAAGAAAAAGAACTGGTTCGCCGACTTCCTCGACCGAGTCACCCCCGTGCCGAACGCTGAATCCTTCGTAGGATTCAAGCCCCGTTACGGCGAGGACTGGAACAAGGACGTCACGAGCGATGAACTCTTCCAGGCCGAATCCGAGATCATCAAGGGGCTCGCGGAGGAAGGCTCCTGCGTCATCGCCGGACGCTCCGGTTTCTTCATCCTGAAGGACCACCCGAACAAGTTCGACGTCTTCATCCACGCCTCCCGTCCGAAACGCATCCGCCGCGTAATGGAAAAGCAACAGTTGAGCGAAGAACAGGCCGGAATCGTCATCGATGCCGTGGACGCTTCCCGCGAGAACTTCGTGCAGCGCTTCTCCGGGACCAGCCGGTACGATGTACGGAACTATGACCTGGTGGTGAACGTGGACAACATGACGGAGGAAGAGGCCGCCGGCCACATCCTCGAGAGGATCGAAGCCTCCCGCAAGAATGGGTAACGCACCGCTGGACACCGACCTGTTCGACAGGGCCGCCCGCTTCGCGCTGCAGGCGCACGCAGGGACGGAACGGCGTGGCAAGGGATTCCCTTACATCATCCACCCGATGGAGGCGGCAGCCATCGTGGCGTCTGAGACGTCCGACCCGGAGCTGCTCGCCGCGGCCATGCTGCATGATGTCGTTGAAGATACCGACACCACCCTGGAAGAGATCCGGGAGGCATTCGGCAACCGGATCGCAGCGCTCGTGGCGGCAGAGAGCGACGTGGAAATGCCGCTTCTGCCACCCTCCGAAAGCTGGCATGCCCGCAAGCAGGCCGCCATCGACCGGCTGGCCGCCGCCCCGCGCGAGGCCAAGATCGTGGCACTCGGGGACAAACTGTCGAACATGCGTGCCATCGCCCGCGACTATGCGCTCCGCGGAGACGCCATCTGGGACCTGTTCCATGTCAAGGACCGGACGGCGCACGAATGGCATTACCGCGGCCTGGCCGGCGCCCTTGCGGACCTGGCGGACACCTACGCTTACCGCGAGTTCGTCCGGTTGATCGATGAGGTATTCCCCCGGCAAGAAGAGGAAATCAAGCCCGTCCGGATCGACCTGCGTGATTACGAGCGCGCGGGAGAAGGGTCCAACGGGGCCAGCTTCAACCACCGGACCGACCCGGACATCCTCCTGAAACTGTATTTCAAGGGGAAGGAGCGGCAGGCAGTCGACGAACTCCGTGTCGCGCGGAACGTATACGCCGCCGGCATCCCCACTCCGGAACCTGGCGACCTGGTCACGGACGGGACGCTGACGGGCATCCGTTTCCGCCGCATCCGCGACAAAGTCTCCTTTGCACGCGCCGTGGGCGACCACCCCGAACGCGCCGCCGGGCTCGCCGGCGACTTCGCCGCCCTGTGCAAACGCCTCCACGAGACGCACGTGGACACCTCCCTGTTCGAGAACGTGAAGGACCGCTACCTGCGCCTGCTCGCCGCAAACCCGTTCTTCGACGCGGCGCAGAAGCGGAAGATCGCCGACTTCATCCACGCCGCCCCGGACGCGGACACCGCCATACACGGCGACCTGCAGTTCGGGAACGCCTTGATCGCCGGAGAGAACCGCTGGCTGATCGACCTCGGCGATTTCTGCTACGGCTACCCGATGTTCGACCTCGGGATGGTCTACCTCACCTGCAAACTCAACGAAGAGCGATATACGCTGGAAGCCTACCACATGGACAACGCCACGGCGTCCGCTTTCTGGGACGCGTTCGCTCCCGCCTACTTCGGTCCCGACGCCGACCTCGCCGCCGTCGAGGCTGAAGTCAGGATCTATGCAGGACTCAAAACACTGATTGTCGAGCGGGACACCCGGCGGCCGATGCCGGAATTCCGCGCGATGCTGGAAGGAACCGTTTATTGACCGGATAACCGCTATGGGTGCCATCAGCCGCGCCGCCAGGCGCTTTTACGCCCGCCAGGGCCTGCTTATCGTCATTATCGCCGCCTTGGCCTTGGAGGCCACCTCCATCATCCAGTATTATTTCTCGCGCAAGGGAATCCGCGAAGAAGCGGCCATGCGCGCGGAAAGCGAACTGGAAGCCACCGGCCTGCGCATCACCGGGGTCATGGACCAGGTGGAGACGGCCGTACACAGCAACGTGCGACAAGTGCGCGAGCGGCTCGACCTGCCCGACAGCCTCGCCGCGGTCAGCCGCGACATCGTGGAGGACAACGCCGTCGTCTTCGGCAGCTGCGTCGCCCTGGTGCCCGGGACGGGCGGGGCTTTCGCTCCCTATTCCTACCAGTCGGCAGACAGCATCGCCACGATCCAGCTGACCGGCGAAGCATACGACTATCCTTCGAAGGAATGGTTCAAGGTCCCGCTTGAAAAGGGCGAAGGATACTGGAGTGAACCGTATTTCGATACCGGCGGCGGCGAGACGTTGATGACGACGTTCTCAGCTCCGGTCCGCGACGCGAACGGAGACATCCGTGCCATTCTCACGGCCGATATCTCGCTGGACTGGCTGACAGAAATGGTGGGCAACCTGAAGGTCTATCCCAACGCCTACAGCATCATGGTCAGCCGCACGGGACGGATCATGGTCAGTCCCGTCGAGACCCTGGTGATGCGTTCCACGATCCAGGAAGCCGCGACGAAACTGGACGATCCGGAAGCGATCCACGAGATCAACCGGGCGATGCTCTCCGGCGAAAGCGGGAACAAGAGCATACGCATGAACAACCGGAACAACGAAGTCTTCTACGCCCCCGTGCAGCGGGCGGGCTGGTCGATGGCCATCGTCATTCCCGGCACCGAGATCTACGGCAACGTCAACCGGATCGGGATGATCGTCAAGTTGCTGCAGCTGCTGGGCCTCGCCCTGCTGGCCTTCGTCATCCACAGGATCGTCAAGAATCAGCTGAAGATCAAGGAGGTACAGGATCGGAAAGACCGCATTGAAAACGAGCTTCACATCGCCAGCGGCATCCAGCGGGCGATGCTGCCGAAAACCTATCCGCCCTTCCCCGAGCGCGACGAGGTCGACCTGTACGGGGCCCTTGTCTCCGCCAAGGAAATCGGCGGCGACCTGTTCGATTACTTCCTCCGCGACGAGAACCTGTTCTTCTGCATCGGGGACGTATCCGGCAAAGGCATTCCCGCTTCTCTGGTCATGGCGGTCACCCGGAGCCTGTTCCGCACCGTTTCCGCCCGCGAATCCGAACCGGACAAGATCCTCTCCCAGATGAACGGCGCCATGTCGGAGACCAATGAAAGCAACATGTTCGTCACCTTCTTCCTGGGCATCCTGTCGCTGCGCGACGGCACGCTCCGCTACTGCAACGCCGGGCACAATGCCCCGCTGCTGCTCGGGGAGGGCCGCGCGGACTTCCTGGACGTCCAGCCCAACCTGCCGCTGGGCGTCATGGAGAAGATGAAGTACACCGCCCAGGAAACCCGCCTGGCGACGGGAGAAAGCATCTTTCTGTATACCGACGGATTGACGGAAGCGGAAAACGAAGGGCTGCAGTTCTTCGGGGAGGAACGGCTGCGGCAGGCGGCCGCGAAGACGGCCGGCATGAGCGCCCGCGCGCAGGTCGATGCCGTCGACCAGGCCATCCTCACGTACATCGGAACCGCTGCGCAGAGCGATGACAAGACGATGCTGGCCATCCGGTATCTGGGCGAAACGCCGGCGGAGACCTCGGAGAAGCACCTGGTCCTGCACAACGACATCAAGCAGATCCCCCAGCTGGCCGGCTTCATCGAGGCCGTCGCCCAGGCCGGCTCCCTGAACCAGGGCACGGCGATGAGCCTCAACCTCGCCCTGGAAGAGGCCGTGACCAATGTCATCCTGTACGCCTACCCCGAGGGGACGGACGGCATGGTGGAGATCACCGCCATCATCCGGCCGAAAAAGGAGATCGAGTTCATCGTCGATGACAGCGGACGTCCCTTCGATCCGACGCTCGCCGAGCAGCCGGACCTGGAGCTCGGCGTGGACGAGCGGCCTGTCGGCGGCCTCGGCATCCACCTCGTCCGCAGCATCATGGACAAGGTTTCCTATGCCCGGGAAGGCGGGCACAACATCCTAAAGATGAAAAAGTTGATCTGAGCCGGGGCTAGCGCGCTTCTTTCAACAGCCTGGGAGCGGCGAGCACCGAAGACGTATTGAAATGCTGGTTATCCGGAAGGGGCCCCTCGACGGCGGCCCCTTTTTCCATCAGGGCCTGCAGTTCGGACAGGTGGTTCCGGTAGACTTCGCGGGGCGTCACGCCATGCGCATGACAGACGCCGGCGGCCAGGCCGACCACCTCGCCGGACATGCCGCACGTCCGCATCACGCGGGTCGACCCCAGGGCAACGTGCGTGACGGAGATGTCGCGGCCGGCCATGAAGAGGTTCCCAACGTTGCGTGAATACAGGCAGCGGTACGGAACGGCCGCCGGATAGACCGGCGTGTGCCGGGTCTTCGCCTTGAACGGCTCGTCCGGGAAGTATTTTTCATTCGCCGGATCGGGGAAATGCAGGTCGATCGTCCAGGAGACGGAGAACGTCCCGTCCTCATGGAAGACGTTCTTGTCGATGTCGTCCTGCTTGAAGACATAGTCCCCCAGCAGGCGGCGCGACTCGCGTTTTCCGGACACGTAGGCCACCCAGCCCAGGGAACGCTCCGGATAGAGTCCCAGGCGGTTCTTGAGGTAGCTCCAGTTGGAGTAGATGACCAGCAGGCCGTAGTCGCGGATACGCTCGAATTCGCGCGTCATGTCGCGTTGCATCCCGGTCTCCCAGGTCCACTCACCCATCGTCACCCGCTGCACGCTCTCGTCGCTGAACGGAAGCCCGTAGTCGAATGCAGGGAACGTGCCGGGGCGTTCCTCCGAATACCACTGCACGGAAGCGCCCAGCACCGTGCTGTCGGCTTTTTCCTGCGCCAGGCTTTCCCCATATTCCTCGCGGGACTCGCGGCCGTAGCGGCTGTCCGCACCGGCCATCACGCCGAGGGACCCGTCACCGGTGCAGTCCGCGAACAGGGGGGCGGAAAGGGAAATTTCACGGGAGGACTCAATCTGCCGGACCACCACCGATGCGATGCGCCGCTCCCCCGGCCCGGCCGCCATCCGCACGGACACCGCCCGCCACGGGGCGTACAATTCCACCAGCGGCTCGCCGGAGATAAACGCCTGCTTCTTTTCATCTTCATAACTCTCTGCCGGACGGGCATTTCCAAAGGTGGAATGGGCGAATTCCCGCTGCATCCGTCCCAAAGCGGGATACCGGCCGAGTTCGATCTGCCCGCCCAGATGGACACGCACTTCCGCACTGTTGTTGCCGCCCAGGACGGGTCGGTCGTTCACAAGGGCGACGCGGAGTCCCTGCCGGGCGGCGGCCACGGCCGCACACATGCCGGCGATGCCGCCTCCGATGACGACGAAATCATAGGAACGGATTTCGGCGGGGTCGTCCGGCAGGGCGAGCATCCGGCGGCGGAACGCCGTCAAGGCCTCCCCCTCCGCTGGCGGGACGACCGCCTTCCGAGAAAGGAACACCGCATCAATGCGGCCGTCGAAACCGGTCAGGTCCTGGAGCCGGAGTTCCGTCATTCCCTTGGGCAGTTGCACGCATCCGGCTTCCTGCCACTCCCAACGGCTGCCCGTCACCCCGAGTTCGGGTTCGAGGGTCTTGCCGCCGACGGCGATCCGGAATGCGCCCGGCCCCCGCTTGTCCGACCAGGGCGCCGTCCAGTTGTAGGTGCGTACGTAGACATGCCACGATCCGGCCGCCGGTACGGCGACCTGCGTCACCGCGTCTGCGACGGGAACGCCCATGCCGTGGGCCAGGAGGTAGGCAGAGCCCATTTCGTCCATGAATTGCTGGTCGACGACCCAGCCGCCTTTCGCGGCGAAAGCCTCCGCCTCCACCCAGATGCCGGAAGAAGCCTTCCGGGCCGATGCCGGAACCGCGGCCCCGGCCAGCACGGCGCAAAGCAGGGCCAGTATTTTCATTCTTTTCATTCGCTCATGCAGGTATCTATGGATACGAAAATAACGAAATCCTTCGGAACACCAAAAAAAACGTATCTTTGTCTTTGTAAAGAAAGCATATGAAAAAGAATCTTCCCCTCCTGTTCCTGCTCCTTGCCGGTGTCCTGTCGCCTGTCGCACGCGCTGACGAGGGCATGTGGCTTCCCGCCCTGATCTCGCAGCGGATCGGCGACATGCAGGCCAAAGGCTTCCGCCTCACCGCGGAGGACATCTACAGCGTCAACCAGGCTTCCCTCAAAGACGCCGTCGTCCTGTTCGGGGGCGGCTGTACCGGTGAACTTGTCTCGGCGGACGGACTGCTCCTGACCAACCATCACTGCGGATACAGCTACATCCAGAAACACAGCAGCATTGCACACGATTACCTGAAGGACGGCTTCTGGGCCATGGACCGCAGCGGCGAGCTCCCGAACAAGGGGTTGACCGTCAGTTTCCTGGACCGGATGGAAGACGTCACCGGCATCGTCCTGCAAGGCTATGACGAGCGGACGATGGACGAGCGGCAGCGCGACTCCGTCGTCCATGCGAACGGCGCCCGGCTCATCCGCCAGGCCGTCGCGGACGGCAAGGGACTGCGTGCCAGCGTGGAAGCCCTCTTTTACGGGAACGCCTACTACCTGTTCGTCTACCGCGTCTTCAGCGACGTGCGCCTGGTGGCCGCCCCGCCCTCTTCGATCGGGAAATTCGGCGGCGACACCGACAACTGGATGTGGCCCCGTCACACCGGCGACTTCTCGATCTTCCGGATCTACGCCGACAAGGACAACAACCCGGCGGAATATGCCCCGGACAATGTTCCCTACCACCCGAAGAAATTCTTCCGCATCTCGCGTGCAGGCGTGCAGGAAGGCGATTTCACGATGATCTACGGCTGCCCGGGCAGCACCAAGGAATATGTCACTTCCGACGAGGTCCGCTATGTGAGCGAGACGTCCGATCCGCGGAAGATCGCCCTGCGCACCCTCCGGCTGGACATCCAGAAAAAATACATGGACGCCGACCCGGCCGTGCGCATCCAGTACGCATCCAAGAACGCTTCCGTGGCGAATGCCTGGAAGAAATGGCAGGGAGAAGCGCGCGGCATCGCCCGGATGAAGACGGTCGCCGCGAAGGAAGCCTACGAACGGCGCTTCCGGCAGTGGGCGGAAGGCACCGCCTACGAAGGCGTGCTCGACACGCTGGCCCGGTGGTACGCCATCCGGAATCCGTATTACCTGGCTTCGGAATACTACGTCGAAACCGCCCGCAGCGTGGAACTGCTGCAACTGGCCGCCGCCGTCGAGAACGCCCTGTCAACCGCAAAAGAGCCGTCGGCCGCCGTCGGAGAACTGGCAGACGCCTTCTTCAAAGACTGGTACCTTCCCATCGACCGGGAGTCCTTCGACGCCCTGATGGAAGCCTTCGCCCGGGAAGTGCCTGCGGAGCTCCAGCCCGCCTTCTTCAAAGAAATCCTGAAGGAAAAAGGCAGTGTCGCAGCGATCGGAGACGAGCTCTTCGGCCAGTCCCTCTTCACGGATGCAGCGCGCGTGAAAGCCCTGACGAAAGCGGACCTGGAACAGGTACGGCAAGACCCGGCCTGCCGGTTCCAACGGGCCTTCTACGCTTGGTACAAGGAGGAACTGATGCCGGTCGTCGGTGCCGCGAACGAACGGGTCCGCCTCGCCTACCGCCGCTACATGCGCGGACAGATGGCCTTCGAACCCGACAAGGTCTTCTACCCGGACGCCAACCTGACCCTCCGCGTGGCCTACGGGCATGTGAAGGGATACTCCCCTGCCGACGGCGCCTACTACCCGCCCGTCTCCACGGTGAAAGGCATCATCGAGAAGGATAATCCGGACATCTACGACTACGACATTCCCCAGCGGCTGCGCGACCTGTACGCCCGCGGCGGGATCGACACGCAGCCCGTATGCTTCCTGGCGACCAACCACACGTCCGGAGGCAATTCCGGAAGCCCGGTCCTCAATGCGGACGGCGACCTGGTCGGCATCAACTTCGACCGGGTGTGGGAAGGCACGATGAGTGACATCGCCTACGACCCGGCCTTCTGCCGGAACATCTCCCTCGACATCCGGTACCTGCTCTTCGTGGTCGAACACATCGGCGGCGCCGGCTGGCTGCTGGACGAGATGCAGTTTACCGACCCGCCGGCAAAGAAAGGAAAACGCCGCGCTATCTGACCTCGTGGCACCAGCCGTGCACGTCCTCCAGCTCACCGAACTGGATTCCGGTGATCTGCCTGTAGAGTTTCGTGCAGACCGGACCGACGGATCCGTCGGGGACGAAACGCCAGGTGCAGGCCACTTCCTCTCCGGCCAGGACCGGTTTGAGGTCGATGTGTGACATCGGCGTGATGACGACGGCCGTGCCGCAGGCGCCGGCCTCGTCGAACTCCGCAAGCTCCTCCACCGGGATCGGGCGCTTCTCCACCTCCATGCCCAGGTCGGCGGCCACCTGCTGCAGCGACTTGTTCGTAATCGAAGGCAACACGCTGTCGGAGAGCGGTGTAACGTACTTGTTTCCCTTGATGCCGAAGAAGTTCGAGGAACCGAATTCGTCGACAAACTCGCGCGTGCCGCTGTTCAGGTACAGCAGTTCGGTGTACCCCTGGTCGTGGGCGATCTTGTAAGGCTTGAAGGTGGCGGCGTAGTTTGCGCCGACCTTGTAGCTGCCGGATCCCTTCGGCGCGGCCCGGTCATAGTCCCCGGGAATCACGGCGGAAGAGGATTTCAGATGTGCCCCGTAGTACGAACCCGCCGGCGCGCACATGACGGCCAGCACGGCCTCGGGATACGGGACGAGCTGCATCTGCGGATGGACGCCCATCAGCAGCGGACGCAGGTACATCGATGCGCCGTGCCCATAGGGCGGAAGGAATTCGAGGTTGTTCTTCACGCACAGTTCGCACATCCGGATGAAAAGGTCTGCCGGCGGTTCCGGCATGCCCAGATAACGCGCCGTCCGCTGCATGCGCGCCGCATTCTCGTCGGGACGGAAGATCACGATGCGTCCGTCTTTCTGGGTAAACGCCTTCAGTCCCTCGAAGCAGGAGATCGCGTAATGGAAGACCTGCGCGAAGGGGTCGAGCGTGAAAGAGAATGTCTCGGTCGTCTCGGCCGGAGACCACTGACCGTTCTGGAAGCGGGAAAGGACCACGGTCCGGGTCCTGTAGGCGTCGAAGCCCAACGAATCCCAATCGATCTGTGACATAGGGTATGCTGTTTTACTTGATTTCCGATGCAATCCAGTCTCCCACCTCGGAAGTGGAATACGCCTTGCCGCCCGCGGCAAGGTCTTCGGTGACGACGCCCGCGTCGATCGAGGCGGCGACGGCTTTCCGGATGGCAGCGCCTTCCTCCATCAGGCCGAAGGCGTACTCGAACATCATCGCGGCCGACAGGATGGCGGCCACGGGGTTGGCGATATTCTTGCCCGCCGCCTGCGGATACGAGCCGTGGATGGGCTCGAAAAGGCTGGTGTGCGCGCCGACGGACGCGGAAGCGAGCAGTCCCATCGATCCGCTGATGCAGCTGGCCTCGTCGGTCAGGATGTCCCCGAAGGTGTTCTCCGTCACCAGCACATCGAAGAACTTCGGCTGGCGGATGAGCTGCATCGCAGCGTTGTCCACGAACATGTAATCCACGGTCACGTCCGGCCACTGCGGCTCCATCTCCCGGGCGATCTGGCGCCACAGGCGCGAGGATTCCAGCACGTTGGCCTTGTCCACCACCGTGAGGTGCTTCCGCCGGCGCTGCGCGTACTCGAACGCCAGCTTCAGGATACGCTCCACCTCGAAACGGCTGTAGATACAAGTATCGAACGCCGTATCGCCACCGTCCTTGCGTCCCTTTTCACCGAAGTACATGCCGCCCGTCAGCTCACGGATGCACAGGAAGTCCGCCCCGTCGACCAGTTCGGTCTTGAGCGGCGACTTGCCGACCAGCGAACGGAACGTTTCCACCGGGCGCAGGTTGGCGAAGAGGCCCAGTTGCTTGCGGATGGCCAGCAGTCCCTGTTCCGGGCGCACCTTCGCCGCAGGGTCGTTGTCGTACTTGGGGTCGCCGACGGCGCCGAACAGGACGGCATCGCTCTCCATGCACAGGGCGTGCGTCTCCTGCGGATACGGGTCGCCGGTACGGTCGATGGCACAGGCGCCCACGTACCCGAGGGTGTAGGACACCTCATGCCCAAACTTCGCACATACGGCATCGACGGCCTTTACGGCCTGCTCCACCACTTCCGGCCCGATGCCGTCGCCCGGAAGCTTCGCAATTTTCAGTTTCATCTGACAATGATCTATTTCTCAATGATATTCAGCATTTTGAGCGTCGCCTTGATGGCAGCCTCCGTCTGATCGGAGTCGATGCCGCGCGTCTTGAACGACCAACCGTCCAGGTCCCAGCTGATCGAAGTTTCCACCAGGGCATCGGTTTTACCGCCCGGCGGAATCTTCACGATATAGTCCGACAGGCGGGGATGCTTTTTCCCGAGCCGGTCGTAAATTTTCCAAAGCGCCTTCATGAAAGCGTCGTACTGTCCGTCGCCCGTGGCTACATCCTCGTACTGCGTCCCGTCGATTTCGATGCGCAGGTTGGCGACCGGACGCATCGAGCGGGCCAGCTGCAGGGAATAGTTGATGATCCGGATCCGCTCTTCCGCAGGCTGGGAGTCCCCTTTCAGGACGTCCGCGACGATGAAGGGCAGGTCTTCCTGCGTCAGGCTCTCCTTCTTGTCTCCCAGTTCCACGACACGCTCCGTCACCGCTTTCATCTGGTCGGGGGTCAGGCGGATGCCCAGGTCCTCGAGGTTGCGCGCGATGTTCGCCTTGCCGCTCGTCTTGCCAAGGGCGTAGTGCCGGTGCCGGCCGAAACGTTCCGGAGCCAGCGCATTCTGGTACAGGCCCGCTTTCTTGTCCCCGTCGGCGTGGACCCCGCTCGTCTGCGTGAAGACGAATTCGCCCACCAGGGGTTTGTTCTGGGGAATCCGCACCCCGGAGATCGTCTCCACGTAGCGGCACACATGCATGAGTTTCTTCTCGTCGAGCGTATTCTCCTCCCGGAGATGGTCGTTCAGGATGCCCAGGGCGCTGGCGACGGGCAGGTTGCCCGTCCGCTCCCCCAGGCCATTCACCGTCGTGTGGATGCCCCGGCAACCGGCCCGGACGGCTTCGAAGGTATTCGCCGCAGCCAAGTCATAGTCGTTGTGGGCATGGAAATCGAAATGAAGGGAAGGATACCGCTCCCTCATCTGCCGGCAGAATGCGCCCGCCCGGGACGGGTCCAGGATGCCCAGCGTATCCGGCAGCATCACCCGGCGCACCGGCGCCGCCTGCAGGGCGTCCACCAGGAAGAAGACATAGTCGGGCGAAGCCTCCATCCCGCCGGACCAGTCCTCCAGGTAGACATTGACTTCCATTCCCTTCGATACGGCCAGGCCGATGTCGCGGAGGATATCGTCCAGATGCTCCTGCGGGGTTTTCCGCAACTGGCCCTCCAGGTGCCGGAGCGAACCTTTCGTCAGCAGGTTCAGGACCTGCCCCCCGGCCGAGGAGATCCAGTCGATCGACACGCCGCCGTCCACGAAGCCCAGCGCCTCCACCTGCCGGAGATGGCCGCAGGTCGACGCCCAGGCGCAGATCCGCGAAAAAGCCTCGTACTCACCGGACGAGACCCGTGCGGACCCCGCTTCGATGCGGTTCACGCCAAGTTCCTCCAGCAGCAGGCGCGCGATCGCCAGTTTCTCGCCCGGATTGAACGAGACGCCGGCGGTCTGCTCGCCGTCGCGCAGGGTGGTGTCCATCACTTCGATCATAACGCGTGCTTTTGCTCGTATGCTTCGATTTTCGCCTTCTGCTCCAGGAGGTAGCCGATGTCGTCCAGAGCGTTCATCAGGCAGTACTTCTTGTACCCGTTCAGTTCAAAGGACTCCGTACGGCCCGTGGACAGGTTGGTGACCGTCTGCGCGGGCACGTCCACCCGGACCTTGGCCGAAGGATCGGCCGCCAGCGTGGCGAAGAGTTCCGCCAGGAACGGTTCGGAGACGACCACCGGCAGGACGAAGTTATTGAGTTCGTTGTTCTTGTGGATGTCCGCGAAGAAACTGGAGATCACCACCCGGAAACCGTAGCCGGCGATCGCCCAGGCGGCGTGTTCGCGGCTCGAACCGCTGCCGAAGTTCTTTCCCGCCACGAGGATCTCGCCCCCGTAGCGCGGATCGTTCAGGACGAATCCCGGATCCGGCGTGCCGTCGGGACGGTAGCGCCAATCGCGGAACAGGTTTTCGCCGAAGAAGGATTCCTCGCGTGTCGTCGCCTTGAGGAAACGGGCGGGAATGATCTGGTCGGTATCTACGTTTTCCAGCGGGAGAGGCACGCAGGTGCTCTCGATGATGTCGAATTTCTGTTTCATAGCAAGGTCCTCGGATCGGTTATCTTTCCTGTCACGGCGGCGGCCGCCGCCACCAGCGGACTGGCGAGGATGGTCCGTGCGCCGGGGCCCTGACGGCCCTCGAAATTACGGTTGCTCGTCGATACGCAGTACTTCCCGGCGGGCACCTTGTCGTCGTTCATCGCCAGGCAGGCCGAACAGCCGGGCTGACGGATCTCGAAACCAGCCGCTGCCAGCGTCTTGTCCAGGCCTTCCGAAGCGATCTGCCGCGACACCTCCCACGAGCCAGGCACCAGCCAGGCCGTCACTCCGTCGGCTTTCCGGCGGCCGGCGACGACGGAGGCAAAGGCCCGGAAATCCTCGATACGCCCGTTCGTACAGGCGCCCAGGAAGACATAGTCAATCGGTTTTCCGACCAGCGCTTCACCAGGGGCGAATCCCATGTAGGACAGGGACTTGAGGAAGGAAGCCCTCCCCTCCTCCGGAACCGTTTCCAGCGCAGGTACGGCGCCGTCGACGGGAATGCCCATGCCGGGATTGGTACCGTACGTGACCATCGGCGCGATTTCGGCCGCATCGAAGACGACTTCGCGGTCGAACACGGCATCCGCTCCGCTGCGCAGGGTCCGCCAATAAGCGACGGCCTTGTCCCAATCCGCTCCCTTCGGAGCGAATTCGCGTCCCTTCAGCCAGGCGAATGTCACCTCGTCCGGCGCGATGAAACCGCCGCGCGCGCCCATCTCGATGGACAGGTTGCAGAGGGTCAGGCGGCCGTCCATCGACAGGGCCTCCACGGCCGTTCCGGCATATTCCACGAAATAGCCCGTGGCGCCGCTCGTCGTCAGCCGGCTCATCAGGAAAAGGGCCATGTCCTTCGCCGTCACCCCCTTCCCGAGCGTGCCGTCGATGCGGATGCGCATCGAACGCGGTTTCTGCTGGAGGATGCACTGGCTCGCGAGCACCATCTCCACCTCGCTCGTCCCGATCCCGAAGGCGACGGCACCCACGGCGCCGTGCGTCGAGGTGTGCGAATCGCCGCAGACGATGGTCATTCCAGGCAGCGACAGGCCCCGTTCCGGCCCCACCACGTGGATGATGCCGTTGCGCGGATCCATCATCCCGTAATGCGTCAGCCCGAACTGCGCGGCGTTGGCGGCCAGGGTATCCACCTGCTTTTTCGACACCGGATCGGCGATGGGCTTGTCCTGGTCGTGGGTGGGCGTATTGTGGTCCGGCATGCAGAAGATCTTCTCCGGGCGCAGCGGGCGGATGCCCCGCGCCCGCAGGCCGTCGAACGCCTGCGGCGAAGTGACTTCGTGGCAATAGAGCCGGTCGATGTACAGCTGGGTGGGCCCGTCCTCGACGAGGTCGACCACGTGCGCGTCCCAGATCTTGTCAAACAGTGTATTCATCTGGCAAAACTACAGTTTGTTCAAACAGTCCACATAGGCCTCGATGGAGGCGGAGACGATGTCGGTGCTGGCGCCGAAGCCGTAGTAGACGCGTCCTTCGTGCTCTACCTGCATATGGACCTTGCAGCAGTCGTCGGCGCCCTTGGAGACGCCCTGGATCGTGTATTCGTTGATGGTCACCTGCCGCTTGATGATCTGCCGGAGGGCATTGATCGAAGCATCCACGGGGCCGTTGCCGGTTGCCGCCGCTTCGAACTTCTCGCCGGCGATCTCCACGCCGATCGACGCCACCGGCTTCATGCCGATGCCGCTCGTGGCCTGCAGCCAGTCCACCTTGATGTGGTGGTTCTCGGCCCGGTCGGCCCCGGCCAGCATCAGGATGTCGTCGTCGTGGATCTCCTTCTTCTTGTCGGCCAGCCGCAGGAACTCCTGGTACACGGCATCCAGCCGCTCCTCCGAGAGCTTCACGCCGAGCGCCTCCAGACGGAATTTCAGGGCCGCATGGCCGCTGCGTGCCGTCAGGACGATCGAATTGTTGTCGAGACCGATGTCCTTCGGGTCGATGATCTCGTAGGTGGAGACATTCTTCAGCACACCGTCCTGGTGGATACCCGACGAATGCGCGAAAGCGTTCTTCCCGACGATGGCCTTGTTGGGCTGGACCGGCATGTTCATCAAGCCGGAGACCATCCGGCTGAGCGGATAGATGCGCTGCGTGTTGATGTTCGTGTCCAGGCCGATTTCCTTGTGCGATTTGAGGATCATCACCACTTCTTCCATGGCGGTGTTGCCGGCCCGTTCGCCGATGCCGTTGATGGTCACTTCACACTGGCGCGCCCCGTTCAGGATACCGGCCATCGTGTTGGCCGTCGCCATGCCGAGGTCGTTGTGGCAGTGCGTGGAAATGACCGCATGCTCGATCCCCTTCACATGGTCGCAGAGGTACTTGATCTTGGCGCCGAACTCCTCCGGCAGGCAGTAACCCGTCGTATCCGGGATGTTCACCACCGTAGCGCCCGCCGCGATGACGGCCTCCACGACCCGAGCGAGGTACTCGTTGTCGGTCCGGCCGGCGTCTTCCGCGTAGAACTCCACGTCCTCGACATACTTCTTGGCGTATTTCACCGCCCGCACGGCCCGCTCGAGGATTTCCTCGCGGTTCGACTTGAACTTATAGCGGATGTGCAGGTCGGAGGTGCCGATGCCGGTGTGGATCCGGCCGCGCTTGGCATGCCTGAGCGCCTCGGCGGCCACATCGATATCCTTCTCCACCGCCCGCGTGAGGGCACAGATGGTCGGCCAGGTCACCGCCTTGGAAATCTCCACCACGGAGTTGTAGTCCCCGGGGCTGGAGACCGGGAAGCCGGCCTCGATCACGTCGACGCCGAGCGTTTCCAGCGCCTTGGCGACCTGGATCTTCTCGACGGTGTTGAGCTGGCAGCCCGGCACCTGTTCGCCGTCACGCAGGGTGGTGTCGAAAATGTATACCCGATTGTTGTCCATCGTCCTGCCGTGATCAGTTGTTCTCGGGACGGAGTTTGCGGACAACGGCACCGGTACGCCAGAGTTCGCTCTCGCGCAGGGCCTTCAGTTCCTTTTCGAGTCCCTCGCGGTAATCCGGTTTGGAGTTGGCGTCGATGGAGATCTGCGCCTCATGGCCGCTGGCCACGCTCTCATAGAGTTTTTCGAAGACCGGTTTGGTGGCGTCATGGAAGGGTCCCATCCAGTCGAGGGCGCCGCGCTGGGCCGTCGTCGAGCAGTTCGCGTACATCCAGTCCATGCCGTTCTCCGCAAAGAGGGGCATCAGCGACTGGGTCAGTTCCTCGACCGTCTCGTTGAAAGCCTCGGACGGCGTGTGACCGTGCTCGCGCAAGGTCTCGTACTGGGCCAGCAGGATGCCCTGGATGGCGCCCATGAGGGTGCCGCGCTCACCGGTCAGGTCGGAATAGACTTCCCGCTTGAAATCCGTCTCGAAGAGGTAGCCGGAACCGACGCCGATGCCGAGAGCGAGGGTGCGCTCAAGCGCGCGGCCCGTGGCGTCCTGGTAGACGGCATAGGAGGAGTTGACGCCCTTCCCCTGGAGGAAGAGCCGGCGCAGCGACGTACCGGACCCCTTCGGGGCAACCATGATCACATCCACGTCCGCGGGCGGGACGATGCCGGTGCGGTCGTTGTAGGTGATGCCGAAGCCATGGGAGAAATACAGGGCCTTGCCTGCGGTGAGGTGTTTCTTCACCACCGGCCAGACGGCGATCTGGGCGGCGTCGGAGACGAGGAACTGGATGATGGTCGCCCTGGAGCAGGCCTCCTCGATGCTGAAGAGGGTCTCACCGGGCACCCAGCCGTCGGCGACAGCCTTGTCGAAGGTCTTGCCGGCGCGTTGTCCGACAATGACATGGAAGCCGTTGTCGCGCAGGTTCAGCGACTGGCCGGGGCCTTGTACGCCATAACCGATGATCGCGATGGTTTCCTCTTTCAGCACCTCACGGGCGTGATCCAGCGTGAACTCTTCCCGGGTGACGACATGTTCGTCTACTCCACCAAAATTAATCGTTGCCATAATGTTTTGTTTTTTAAATATTTATTACCAATTATTTCTCTTGTTGCTCCCGGGCTGCGCGACGGCGTTCCTTTTCCGCCTGGCGTTCCTGGAGGAAACCCTGCACCGGCTCCTGGGCGGACCGGGAGAGGGCGATACGTCCCGAACGGACGAACTGGAGGACACCCACTTCCTGCAGTTCCTCGTAGAGACGTTGCGTCTCGTGGGTGTGTCCCGTTTTCTGGATAACGGTGAAGGTACGGTTCATCTCGACGATCCGGGCATTGTTCCGCGCGAGCAGGTCTTCCAGGTTCCCGCCATCCAGCAATCTGTCCGTCGGCACCTTGTACAGGGCAAGTTCGCGGTAGACGATCTGTTCGTCGGTATAATAGAAGGCCTTGACCACATCCACCCGCTTCTCGATCTGGAGGACGGCCTCGCGGATCCGCCGCTCGGTCGCCTCGGTGATGATGGTGATGTTGTGGATACCCTCGATGGAGGATGCCCCTGCGGAAAGGCTCCAGATGCTCAGATTACGCCGCGTGAACACGTTGGAGATCTGCGCCAGGAGGCCGATCTGGTTCTCCGTGAAGATGGAGACCGTGTAATTCTTGACTGTATTGTCCATAGCTATTTCCTGTACCATTCTTTTTCCGTGAGCATCATCTCGCCGACCGACCGTCCAGGGGGCACCATCGGCATCACGTTGTCTTCCTCCATGACGCGGACGTCCAGCAGGCAGGGCGCATCGTCAGAGAACATTTCCCGGACAGCCGGTTCCAGGCCGGCGCGGTCTTCCACGCTGCGGTAGCGGATTCCGTAGGCGTCGGCGATCTTCCCATAGTCGGGGTTGAGCATCCGCGTCTGCGAGTAGCGGCAGCCGAAGAAGAGTTCCTGCCACTGGCGCACGTTGCCGAGCCAGTTGTTGTTCAGCAGGACGATCTTCACGCCGATGCCTTCCTGCATGATGGTGCCGAGTTCCTGAAGGGTCATCTGGATGCCGCCATCGCCCACGAACAGGCAGACCGGACGCTCCGGCGCGGCGAGTTTCGCACCGATGGCGGCAGGCAGGCCGAAGCCCATCGTCCCCAGTCCGCCGGAAGAGATGAAGCTCCGCGGCCGGGCGAACCGTGAATAGCGTGCACCCATCATCTGGTTCTGGCCCACGTCGGTGACGACGATGGCCTTCCCCTCCGTCACAGCTGCGACGCAGTCCACCGCCTCGCCCATCCGGATCGCTCCGCCGGCCGGATGGATCTGGGGGTCGATGACCTTCTCGCGTTCCGTCTCCGCGCAGGCGCGGAAACTCTCCACCCACTCGGTGTGGCTGCCTCCGGCCATCCGTTCCGTCAGGACGGCGAGCACCTGGCCGGCGTCCCCGCAGATCCGTACCTGGGCCGGAATGATCTTGCCGAGTTCCGCCCGGTCGATATCGATGTGGATCACCTTGGCCTGGGGCGCATAGCCGCTCACCTTGCCGGTAACCCGGTCGTCGAACCGCATGCCGACGGCGACCAGTACGTCGCACTCCCCTGTCTTGACGTTGGGCGCCACGTTCCCGTGCATCCCGATCATCCCCTGATAGAGCGGGAAATCGGAAGGCAGGGCACTCAGGCCCAGCATCGTGGATCCGGCGGGGATATCCCCCTTCCGCAGGAAGGCCTGCAGCTGCGCTTCGGCATGGCTGATGAGGACGCCCTGGCCGAAGACGCACAGCGGACGCTCCGCGGCGTCCAGCAGGCGCACCGCTTCGTCCAAGGCAGCTTCCGAAGGTTCCGGATCCGGAATGTAACTGCGGATGAACGTGCATTTCTTGTATTGGAAGTCCGTCAGACCGGTCTGCGCGTCCTTCGTGAAGTCCAGGACAACGGGCCCCGGCCGGCCGCTCCGCGCGACATAGAAAGCGCGGGAAACCGCCCAGGCCACGTCCTCGGCGCGGCGGATCTGGTAGTTCCATTTCGTAATGGGACCGGTGAGACCGGTCACGTCCGCCTCCTGGAAGGCATCGGTACCGAGGGCGGCAAGCGCCACCTGCCCCGTGATGACCACCAGGGGGGTAGAGTCAGACATCGCGTCCACGATGCCGGTGACGACGTTGGTCGCACCCGGACCGGACGTAACGATCACCACACCGGGTTCTCCCGTGACGCGGGCATAACCCTGCGCCGCGTGGATCGCGCCCTGCTCGTGGCGCACCAGGATGTGGCGGATATCCCCGGAATACGTGCTCAGGGCATCGTAAACCGGCATGATCTGCCCTCCGGGATAACCGAAGACCGTATGGACGCCTTCCGCTTCCAGCGAACGCCACAGTGCCTGCGAGCCATTGATTTTCTGATCTTTCTGATCCATATAATGCTTGTAAGTTCGTTTAGTCGATGATTCGGACGGCCCCTTTGTCGGCGGAACTGACCATGGCCGCATACGCCCTCAGGCTGGCGGATACCTGCCGGTGGCGGTGCGGGGCCGTAAACGCCTTTGCGCCGCGGGTTTCCTCCTGCGCGCGCCGGGCGGAGAGTTCCGTTTCGGACAGACGCACGGAGATCGAGCGGGCAGGGATGTCGATGTCGATGATGTCACCGTCGCGCACCAGGCCGATGGCGCCGCCGGCCGCCGCCTCGGGCGATACATGGCCGATGCTCAGTCCCGAGGTACCGCCGCTGAAGCGGCCGTCGGTGACCAGGGCGCAGGCCTTGCCCAGATGGCGCGACTTGAGGTAGGAAGTCGGATAGAGCATCTCCTGCATTCCGGGGCCGCCTTTCGGTCCCTCATGCGTGATGACCACCACGTCCCCCGCCTGGACAGCGCCGCCGAGGATGCCGTCACAAGCCGCCTCCTGGGAGTCGAAGACCTTGGCAGGGCCGCTGAAACGCAGGATGGACGCATCCACGCCGGCCGTCTTCACGACGCAGCCGTCCACGGCGATGTTGCCGAAGAGCACCGCCAGGCCGCCGTCCTTGGAATAGGCGTGGGCGAGGTCGCGGATGCAGCCTTCCGCCCGGTCGGTGTCGAAGCTGTCATATTCGTTCTCCTGCGAGCCCAGGCGGGTACTGAAGCGGTTCGCCGGTGCGCAGCGGTAGATCCGTTCCGCCTCTTCGCAGACGCCCGGACGGGTGATCCCGTATGCGGCGACGGCTTCCCCGAGGGTCAGGCCGTCCACGCGCACGGCCGAGGTGTCGACCAACCCGCCGCGGGAAAGCTCGTCCATGATGGCGAGGACGCCGCCGGCGCGGCCGACGTCCTGCACATGGTATTTCTGGGTATTCGGGGCGACTTTGCACAGGCAGGGCACCTTCCGGGAAAGGGCATCGATGTCCTTCATCGTAAAGTCGGCACCGGCCTCGCGGGCCACGGCCAGCAAGTGCAGCACCGTGTTGGTGGATCCGCCCATCGCAATGTCGAGCGACATCGCATTCAGGAAGGCCGCCCGGGAGGCGATGCTCCGCGGCAGGACGCTTTCGTCGCCGTCGCGGTAATACTTCCAGGCGTTCTCCACCACGAGCCGCGCCGCCTTGCGGAAGAGCTCCGTCCGCTGGACATGGGTCGCCAGGATGGTGCCGTTCCCCGGCAGCGAAAGGCCGATCGCTTCGGTCAGGCAGTTCATCGAGTTTGCCGTGAACATGCCGGAGCAGCAGCCGCAGCCCGGGCAGGCACTCGCCTCGATCCGGGCCACCTCCTCATCTCCCAGGGTCGCATCGGCCGACTGGACCATCGCGTCGATCAGGTCGAGCCGCCGCTCCCCCATCACCCCGGCTTCCATCGGGCCGCCGGACACGAAGACGGCGGGGATGTTCAGCCGCATCGCAGCCATGAGCATACCGGGGGTTACTTTGTCACAGTTGCTGATGCAGACCATCGCGTCCGCCTTGTGGGCGTTCACCATATATTCCACGCTGTCGGCGATCAATTCGCGGGAAGGCAGGGAGTACAGCATGCCGTCATGGCCCATCGCGATGCCGTCGTCGACGGCGATGGTGTCGAACTCGGCGGCATAGCAGCCCGCCTTCTCGATCTCTGCCTTGACGATCTGGCCCGCCTCGTGCAGATGCGTGTGCCCCGGGACGAACTGCGTAAAGGAATTGACGACGGCGATCACGGGCCGCCCCATCTGTTCTTTCTTCATGCCGGCAGCGATCCAGAGCGCCCTGGCGCCTGCCATTCTCCGTCCCTCGGTGGTGACGGAACTTCTGAGAGGATGTTTCATTTGTCAGTTTTATAAAAAAATCCCCTCCCCAGCCTGCGGACTGAGAAGGGGTCGTATCGTACCGTACGTACCATCAAAACCTTCCCAGTCCGCGACGGTCAAGGACGAGGACAAGCAGGGAGAGGACAATAATGGAAGTATACGTCATATGCACTTTCAAATTGTTACCGAGGACAAATATAAGGAACGGAAACCAGAAAAACAAGAGAAAAATGCAATAATTCAACCCTCACCGCATTTTTCCGCCTGCACCGGAAAACGGCTGGAAGCTCCCGAAACTTCACATCTGAGTCCTCGAATGGCCTTTTTGATTACAATTTATAATCATTTTTCAAATCCCGGTTACAAACGCATCGGAAACGCACCCGGGGTCCCGTCATGATCCCGCAATCTTGCGCGCTGTCTTCTTATTTCTTTTTTATATATTTGTAAGATGAGACCGCACGTGGTCTTTTAAAACGAACAATGAAAGTTCATCCAAAAAAATAACGTTTATCTTATGTACAACGGAGAAAAACTGAACCCGAAACAATTCATTGAAGAATCCATCGCGCAGATCAAAGAACAAGTCGGCGGCGACACCGTCGTCCTGGGCCTTTCCGGCGGTGTGGATTCCACGGTAACGGCGCTGCTCGTCGACAAGGCCATCGGCCACAAGCTCGTCTGCATCTTCGTGGACCACGGTCTGCTGCGCAAGAACGAATTCGAAGAAGTCCTCGCCCACTACGAGGGGATGGGACTCAACGTCATCGGCGTACGTGCGGCCGACCGGTTCTTCGCGGCCTGCAAAGGCATCACCGACCCGGAGCTGAAGCGGAAAGCCATCGGCAAGACATTCATCGACGTGTTCGCCGACGAGGCCCGCAAGGTCAAGGATGCCAAATGGCTTGCACAAGGAACCATCTGGCCCGACATTGCCGAATCCTTCTCGGACAAAGGGACGATCAAGAGCCACCACAACGTGGGCGGCTTGCCCGAAGACCTCGGCTTCGAACTCGTCGAACCGCTGAAATACCTGTACAAGTTCGAAGTCCGCGAAGTGGGTGCTGCGCTCGGGCTCAACGCGCACTTCCTGGGCCGCCATCCCTTCCCCGGACCCGGCCTGGGCGTCCGCTGCCTCGGAGAACTGACGCCGGAGCGCATCCACATCCTCCAGGAGGCGGATGCCGTCTTCATCGACGCACTGCGGCGTGAAGGCCTGTATGACAAAATCTGGCAGGCTGCCGTCGTCCTGCTTCCCGTCCGCAGCACGGGTATCAAGGACGGACGCCGGTCCTTCGACAATGTCGTCGCACTGCGCGCCGTCAATTCCGTGGACGCCGTGACAGCCGAAGTCGTGACGCTCCCGGTCGAGTTCCTCATCAAAGTCGCCCAGGAGATCGTCGCCCAGGTGGACGGCGTGAACCGCGTCGTCTACGACGTCACCCCGAAACCGCCGGCAACCATCGAATGGGAATAGCGTGAGCGCTTTCCTGAAGCATTACGGACAGACGCTGGCACTGCTGACTGGCATCATCGCCGGCGGGGCGTGCGGCCTGCTCCTTCCCGGGGCCGTGCCGTATGTGCGCCCCGTCGGCGAACTGTTTATCAACCTCATCTTCGTCCTCGTGGTGCCGCTGGTCTTCTTCAGCGTCGCCCTGGCCGTCCTGCGGATGCACCGCAGCGGCATGCTGGGCAGGGTGATGTCATGCACCTTGCTGGTCTTCCTGGGCATGTCCATCGTCGCAGCGGGTCTCGCGCTCGCCGCCGTCTCCATCGGCAATCCGCTGGACGGCGCAGCGGCGCAGCTCCTTTCCAACGCGTCCGGGCAGGTCGCGGAAAACAGTGACGGATCGCTGGGGAAGGCCCTCGTCCAGGCCCTTTCCGTGCCGGACTTCCCGATGCTCTTCTCGAAAGAACACCTGCTGGCCCTCATCGTCTTCGCCGTCCTGCTGGGCTGCGGCACCGCCATGGCCGGCGAAAAAGGCGAACGCGTAGCCAGCGCCCTGGACGCCGGGGCGGAAGTAACCGGAAAGATGATGGAACTGCTGATGTATGCCGCTCCCGTCGGACTCGGATGCTGGTTCGCCGGCACCCTGGCCGGAATCGGGACGGACCTGATGCGCGGTTACGTGCGCATCCTGGTCATCTACCTGGTGTTGTCGGTCCTCGTCTTCACGCTGGTCAACAGCCTGTATGTCTTCCTCGCTCACGGGAAAGACGGGCTGAAAGCCTTCTGGCAGCACCTGTGGCCTGCAGCGATGACCGCCGTCGCCACCGCCAGCAGCGCCGTCGCGATGCCCGCCGCCATCCGGAGCGTCCGCAACGCGGGCGTCCGGAGCGAGATCGCCGAAGCCGTCATCCCGCTGGGAACGAACATCCACAAAAACGGATCGGTGATGGCCGCCATCTGCAAGATCACCTTCCTGGCGCTGCTGTTCTCCCGACCGGCCGGCGGCGGTGCATTCGTCGCCATGGCCATCGGCCTGGCCCTGCTGGAAGCGATGGTACTCGGCGCCGTCCCCTCCGGGGGCTTCACGGGAGAAATCTTCCTGTGCTCCGTCCTCGGCTTTCCGCCGGAAGCCGTCGGCATCATCGTCGTGATCGGGACACTCGTCGACATCCCCGCCACGCTGCTGAACGTGCAGGGAAACATGGTCGCCGCCGTCCTCGTGGACGCCTTTACCGGCCGGCGGAAAAGGGATCGGCGTCCTTCAATACAGGGAAACGACTGCGGAAGGCCTTGAGGGCCTCCATGTCCAGCACCGCATTCACGACATCTTCCTCCCCTTCCCGACACGGACCCAGCACGTCGCCCGTCGGTCCGATGGCTGCGGAATGCCCGCAGTACCGGTTGAGCGGATCGTTCCCGACCCGGTTCACACCGGCTACATAGCACTGGTTTTCAATGGCCCGGGCCCGCAGCAGGATGTCCCATGCCCCGATCCGGGCGGTGGGCCAGCTGGCGACATAGAGGATCAGATCGTAGTCCGCTTCCCCGTCGACGGCCCGGTTGCGGGCGAACACGGGGAAGCGCAAGTCGTAACAAACCTGCAGCAGGATGCGGACGCCGCGCCAGGAGACGACGACGCGTTCCTCTCCGGCCGTGAAATGCAGGTGCTCGCTGCCGTAGGAGAACAGATGCCGCTTGTCGTAATGACGGACCGTCCCGTCGGGAAAGACGAAGAAGAAGCGATTCACGAAGCGTCCCCCGTCACCGACCGCCACGCTTCCGGCCACGGCGCAGTCCCGCTCCGCCGCCACGCGGCGCATCCAGGGAAGGGTGTCTCCCCCGCCCGGCTCGGCGACGCCTTCCGGTTCGGAAATGAAGCCGGTGCTGAACATTTCGGGGAAGACGATGAGGTCGGTGCCGGCATCGGCCCGCTCCAGCAAGGCCTCCGCGGCGCTCCGGCTGGCGGCGGGATCCCCCCACACGGGGGCGGTCTGAATCAGGGTGATTTTCATGGCATGTCCGTTTTATATCCGGACAAAAATAGGAATCATTTTCCGAATGTCATCCAAAACCATTATTTTTGCACGTTTTTTTGACCAACCACTTTATGCACGATCTGTTTTTCTCCTCCGGTACGGGGCACTCCCTCATGGTCCTGTCGCTTGTCATCGGCATCGGACTTCTCATAGGCAAACTGAAAATCAAGGGCATATCGCTCGGGACGGTCTGCGTCCTGTGGACGGGCATCCTCGTCTCGGCCCTGGGCGTCAAGGCCGATTCCCTCTTCCTGCATTTCATCAAGGAACTGGGTCTCATCCTGTTCGTCTTCTCCATCGGCCTGCAGGTGGGACCGGCTTTTTTCAGTTCGTTCCGCAAGGAGGGGCTGAAACTCAACCTCCTCGCCGCCCTGCTGATCTTCCTGGCCTTCGGCATCGTCCTGGTCCTGTATGCCACGACGGAAAATGACCTGGCCACCCTGGTGGGCAGCCTGACCGGCGCCTTCACCAACACCCCCGGACTGGGAACCGCCCAGCAGACCTATTACGATACCGTGTACGGAACGTTCCTGGAGGAAGTCAGCCACCCGCAGGTATCCGCGCAGATCACCGATGCATTCGCCGTCGCCTACCCCGTCGGCATCCTCGTCCTCACGGGCGTCATCGCCCTGCTGCGAGGTCTGTTCCGGGTCGACCTGAAAGCGGAGAAGGATCGGATCGAACGCGAGGACGGAGCCTCCCGCAAGATCGTGACGCGGACCTTCGAAGCCGTGAATCCCGCCATCGTCGGGCGCAAGTTCTCGGACATCGTCCGCCTGTTCGGCAGCACCTTCATTGCCACCGGCCTGAACCGCGGCGCGCAAACGATCTCCCCCGCCGATGACCCCGTCCTCGAAAAAGGCGACCTGATCGTGGCCGACCTCGAGCAGAAGGACGAACGCGACGTCTGCATCATTTTCGGCAAGATGACCGGCGCGCCGGAAGAAGAGGCGGCCGTCCTGCGCGGAAACGTCGTCAACCGGTTGGTCGTTGTCACGAAGCACAGCCTCAACGGCAAGCATATCAATGAGCTGAACGTCACCGATCAATTCCGCGTAACCGTCACGCGGGTTGTCCGGTCGGGTGTCAACCTGGTGGCCCGGGGCGACCTGCGCCTGCAACTGGGCGACACGCTCAAGGTGATCGGGACGCAGGAAGACATCACCCGCTTCGCGGAGTTCGTGGGCAACAGCAGCGTATCGCTGGAGAAACCCAACCTGATGCCCATCTTCCTCGGTATCGCGCTGGGCCTGATCCTGGGCGCGCTGCCCATCCGCTTCCCGGGCATGGGCGTCGGCGCGCGGCTCGGCATGGCCGGCGGCACGCTGATCGCGGCCATCCTCATCGGCCATTTCGGCCCCCGCTGGAAAATCACCACCTATACGACAGCCAGCGCCAACAAGATGATCCGTGAAGTCGGGCTCGCCCTCCTGCTGGGCACCGTCGGCCTGGGCGCCGGCAGGTCCTTCCCGGCAGCATTCTCCGCAGACGGATGGACCTGGATCCTCTATGCGGCCCTTCTGGTCGGCGTTCCCGCCCTGGTGACCGGCATCCTCGCCCGGAAGGTGTTCCATCTCAACTTCTATCAGATCTGCGGCTTGCTGAGCGGAGCGGGCACTGCCACGCCTGTGCTGGACTTCACGCGGGAGGCCTACGGAACCGACCACGTCTCCGTCAGCTATGCTGCCGTATATCCGCTTTCGATGTTCCTGCAGGTATTGATCGCGCAGGCGCTCGTCCTGGTCGCCATCGGCTAAACGCCAGTTTGCAACCCGGTTGCACGCATCTCCGGCTATCTTTGCGAAGAAAAGCAATGACAGCCATGGAACACGAACACCATCACGAAGAAGAAGAGAACCCGAAAGTCCGGATTGTGAAGATCGCCGTCGCCGCCCTGCTGCTGGGCGTCGCCGTCATCATCGAAAAGCATACACACTGGAGCACCTGGCAGTACCTCCTGCTCTATCTCGTCCCCTACCTCATTGTCGGTGCGGACACCTTGAAAGAGGCGTTCGAGGCCGTCACGCACGGCGAGGCGCTCGACGAAGACTTCCTCATGAGCGTCGCCACGCTCGGCGCCCTGGCCATCGGCTTCCTGCCCGACGCAGCCAGCCAATTCCCGGAAGCCGTCTTCGTGATGCTCTTCTTCCAAGTCGGGGAGTTGTTCGAGGGCGTTGCGGAAGGGCGATCGCGCAAGTCCATCTCCCACCTGCTGGCCCTGAAGCCGGACACCGTGCACGTGGAGCGAGGAACGGACACGCTGGACGTGGCACCGGAAGAAGTGCTGCCCGGCGAAGTCGTGCTCGTGCGCCCCGGAGAGCGGATCGCCCTGGACGGGACGGTCCTGGAAGGCGTTTCCACCCTCGACACGGCCGCACTGACCGGAGAGAGCGTTCCCCGGCAGACCGGTCCCGGCGAAGGGATCCTTTCCGGCTGCGTCAACCTCACTGGCGTACTGCGCATCCGGGCAGAAAAGCCCTACAGTGCGTCCACGGCCGCCCGTATCCTCGAAATGGTCGAGGAAGCGGCGGAGAACAAGTCGCACAGCGAACGGTTCATCACCCGCTTCGCGAAGGTCTACACGCCGGTGGTTGTCGCCCTCGCGCTGCTGCTGGCCGTGGTTCCCCCGCTCCTGGGCGGCGGCGCCTGGAGCACCTGGATCTACCGTGCGCTGATGTTCCTGGTCGTCTCCTGCCCCTGCGCCCTGGTCATTTCCGTTCCGCTGGCGTTCTTCGGCGGCATCGGCGGCGCATCGCGCGCGGGCATCCTTGTGAAGGGAGCCTCGCACATGGACACGCTGGCCGCTCTTCGCACCGTCGTCTTCGACAAGACCGGTACGCTGACGGAAGGCGTCTTCGAGGTGCAGGCTGTCCACCCGGAAATGCTCGACGAAAAGGAACTCCTCCATCTGGCGGCCCATGTCGAGCGACACTCCACCCACCCGGTGGCCGCTGCGCTGCGCGAAGCGTATCCTGAAGAAAAGGACGACTGCGCAGTGAGCGGTTTCCAGGAAATCGCCGGCAAGGGCCTGACCGCCACGGTGAACGGCATGCGTGTCGCTGTGGGGAATGAAAAACTGATGGAAGCGGAAGGGGCGCAGTGGAAGCCCTGCGAACGGAAAGGGACCATCATCCACGTCGCGATGGACGGGACCTACGCAGGCCATATCGTCATCTCGGACCGGATCAAGGAAGATGCAGCGCAGGCCGTGGACGCCCTGCATGGGAACGGCATCCGTCAGGTCGTGATCCTGAGCGGCGACCGGGAGGAAACCGTCGCGGAAACCGCCGCAGCGACCGGTGCAGACGCCTTCCGGGCCGGATTGCTGCCGGAAGGGAAAGTGGAAGCGGTCAGCAGGCTGCTGCCGGAGGGGAAACTGGCCTTCGTGGGCGACGGCATCAACGATGCACCGGTGCTCGCCCGCGCCGACCTCGGTATCGCAATGGGCGCGCTCGGATCCGAAGCAGCCATCGAAGCGGCAGACGTCGTGCTGATGGACGACCGGCCCTCCAAAGTGGCGTACGCGATCCGGATCGCCCGGCGGACCCTGCGGATCGCCCGCGAAAACGTCTCACTGGCGATCGGCATCAAAGTCCTCGTCCTGATACTGGCCGCACTGGGTGCAGCCGCCCTTTGGATGGCGGTCTTCGCAGACGTCGGCGTCACCGTCATCGCGGTACTGAACGCGATGCGGACGCTTAGCCCAATTGCTCCAAATCCTTCTCCGTCACGGAGTTGAGCCGATTCCGCAGGATTACCTCACGGGCTTCATCGGTGTTGTCCGTCCGGAAGACCAGGATGCCCTGGTGTCCGTAAAGGAAAGAATACATGTACGTAATGCTGATGCCCGCATCGCTGAACGTCTTGATGGCATCGGCCGCCTGCCCGGGCTTGTTCTCCAGCTCGATGGCAAAGACGTCGGAGAGGGCCACGGCGATACCGGCCTCTTCCAGTTCGAGATAGGCACGGCGGGGATCGCTGCAGATGATCCGGAGGATACCATACTGGGCGGTGTCGGCAATGGCCGAGGCGATGATCTGGATGTTCGATTTCTTGAGGCAGTCCAGCACCTTGATCAGGGTGCCCGACCGGTTTTCCAGGAAAATGGATAATTGATGGATGGTCATATCCTTTGGTATTAAGGCGGTTGTCAATAAAGCTTGCGCAAGTCCTTCACGCGGACCGCTTTCTTTTCGTCAGAGACCTTCAGGCTGCCCTTCGGGACGATCCGGACACAGGGTGACACCAGGATCTCATCCCGAAGCCGGCGTGTGATCTCCCTTTCCAGGGACTGAAGTTTCGAGTAGTCGTCAGTGAAGAGTTCCTTGAGCTCGACATCGACGGTAAGGGTATCATTGCTTTCCTTGTTCTCCAGGGTGATGAGATAGTCGGTCCCCAGTTCGGGGAAGGAGAGGAGGATTTTCTCAATCTGGATCGGGAAGATGTTCACGCCCTTGAGGATGATCATGTCGTCACTGCGGCCCTGCAGGCGGGCCAGCCGGCGGTGATGCCGGCCACAGGGACAATCCCCGGGAAGGAAGCGCGTCAGGTCGCGGGTCCGGTAGCGGACCAGCGGCATCGCCTCCCGCTTGAGCGTCGTGATCACGAGTTCGCCCATCTCGCCGTCCGGGACGGGCTGCAGCGTAACCGGATCGATGATCTCCGCGATGAAATAGTCTTCCCAGATGTGCAGGCCATTCTGTTCCGGGCACTCGAAGGCGACACCGGGGCCCATCATTTCGGAGATGCCGTAGGAGTTGTAGGCCTTGACGTGCAGGTTCTCCTCGATGCGCCGGCGCTGCTCTTCGCTGTGCGGTTCGGCGCCGATGCACAGCACCCGAAGCCGCGTGTCGCGGACAGGATCGACCCCTTCCTGGCGCATCACCTCGTAGATCCGCGAGGCATAGCTCGGGATCGCATGGAGGACGGTCGTTCCGAAATCCTTGATGAACTTGATCTGCCGGAGGGTGTTGCCGGCCGCAGCGGGGACGGTGAGCATCCCCACCTTCTCGGCGCCGTACTGGAAGCCCAGCCCGGCGGTGAACATGCCGTACCCGGCCGAATTCTGGAAAACGTCGTCGGGACGGCTCCCCACCATCCACAGGCAGCGGGCGACGGCGGTCGCCCAATCGTCCAGGTCCCGGCGCGTATGCAGCACGACGGTCGGATTGCCCGTCGTACCGCTCGAGGAGTGCAGACGGACACATTCCTGCAGCGGGACGCAGCACAGACCGAACGGGTAGTTTTCCCGGAGGTCTTCCTTGGTCGTGAAAGGCAGGCGCTGCAGGTCGTCCAGCGACCGGATGTCCTCCGGAGAGACCCCCGCCTCGCGGAAGCGTCTCCGGTAGAACTCCGACTGCATGCAGCGCTGCAGCATCTCCCGGAGGCCCTTCAACTGAAGGTCCCGGATGGCGGAGACGGACAGCGTCTCGATCTCCGGCTGGAAGTATGCGGATCCGTTCTTCATCATTGGATGTTGCGGTTATCGATGACATGGGCGCTCTTGCCCTGGCTGCGCTCGATGGTATTGGGCGCCTTGAGGACGACCTTCACGCCGATGTTCAGCACGCTGCGGAGTTTCAGCGCCAGCCGGCGGCTGAGCTCGTCGATGGCGGCCGGCGTGTCGAAGGTGGCGGTGAAATACTCCTGCCGCAGCTCGACCTGGACCTGCAGCGTGTCGAGGTTGTTCACCCGGTCCACCACCAGCAGGTAGCGGGGGGCGATCTCCTTCATATCGAGGACGACACTTTCCACCTGTGACGGGAACACGTTGATACCGCGGATGATAAGCATGTCGTCGCTGCGGCCGGTGATCGGCGTCATGCGTACGCTCGTACGTCCGCAGTCACAGACACCGGGCATCAGGGAGCAGAGGTCGCGCGTCCGGTAGCGGAGCAGCGGCATGCCCTCCTTGGTCAGCGTCGTGAAGACCAGCTCACCGCTCTGCCCGGCCGGCAGCGGGGCGAGCGTAACCGGGTCGATAATTTCCGGGAAGAAGTGGTCTTCGTTGACATGGGAGCCGTTCTGCAACTGGCATTCGTAACTGACACTGGGGCCCATGATCTCGCTCAGGCCGTAAAGGTTGTAGCCCTTCAGGCCGAGGCGTTCCTCGATTTCGCGACGCATGTTCGCGGTCCAGGGTTCCGCACCGAACGCACCGACGCGCAGGCGGATCTGGTCCCGGGTAATGCCGAGCTGTTCCATCGTCTCCGCCAGGTACAGGGCGTAGGAGGGCGTGCAGGCGATACCGCTGATGCCCAGGTCGCGGATCAGTTTCGCATGCTTCTCGGTGTTTCCGGTGGAAGCGGGCACGACGGCCGCACCCACCATCTCCACGCCGTTGTGCGCCCCCAGGCCGCCAGTGAAAAGGCCGTATCCGTAGGAGACGGAGAAGATGTCGTCCCGGACGACGCCATAGGCCGTCAGGGCGCGGGCCATGCATTCGGACCATACCCCGATGTCCTTCCGGGTATAGCCCACGATGGTGGGATTGCCCGTCGTCCCTGAGGACGCATGGATGCGGATGATCTCACTCTGCGGCGCAGCCTGAAGGCCGAACGGATAGTTGTCCCGCAAGTCCTGCTTGGTCGTAAAGGGCAGCTTTACGATGTCCTCGATGGTGAGGATGTCATCCGGCGTCAGGTCCATCTCCTGCAACTTGTTCCGGTAGAACGGAACATTGTGGTAAACATACTTCACGATCTTGTGGAGCCGTTTTCCCTGGAGCGCGGACATCTCGTCCCGGCTCATGCATTCTTTGTTGGGATTCCAATACATATCGTCAGTTCGTTTCGTTCAGCGGATGGTCCTCCCGGAAAGCGCGCATGCGCTCCTCCAGCAGGGGATACAAGTCGTCGCGCATCCGGCTGGTGCAGCCGCGCACCCCCTGCTGCAGGCTGCCCGTGGTGGACAGGGAGATGGCGCTGACGCCATAGTGCAGCAGTTCGCGGAGCAGTTCGCCGCCGGAGAGGTCGCCGTAGCCCAGGGTAAAGAAGAACCCGTCCCCCACGGGAAGGGTCACGTCATGGTCGTAGACCACCCGGAACCCATTGTCGCAGAAGATCTGCTTCATACGGCGGGCATGGCGCTCATACACACGGGTGTCCTCCACGAAATCGATGGCACCTTCGCAGGAAAGCGTGAGCATGCGCGCGTAGGCGTACTGCGTGGAGGCCGTGCAGCCGCTCGTCATCATATAGAGGATGGAGGCCGTCAGGGTGGCGCCGAAAACGCCGGCGTCGAGATAGCGCGCCGCCAACGCCGGATACTGACGGTCGAAGAGGGCGTCGCTGATGCAGAGCAGGGCCATACGCTGGCCCGCATAGCTAAAAATCTTGGAGGAGGACAGCAGGAGGATGTAATTGTCCGTGTAGCGGGCAACCGTGGGCACGAAGGGCGCCCGATACGGATGGCCGAGGTCGCGGCGGTAGTCCATGCAGAAATAGGCCTGGTCTTCCATGACGACGGCATCGTACTTCGTCGCCAGCTCGCCAATTACCTGCAATTCACTGTCTTCGAGGCAGATCCAGGCAGGGTTATTCGGATTGGAGTACACGATGGCGGCCATGTCGCCCGCGGAGAGTTCCTCCTCGAGCTTCGCCCGCAGGCCGGCCCCGCGGTACGGATAGATGTCGAACTCCTTCCAGGAAATGCCCAGGACACGGAGCTGCGACTTCTGGATCGGGAACCCCGGGTCGATGAACAGGACTTTGTCTTTGCCCGGAATCCGCTGGGTGCAGGCGATGAACGCCCCGAACGAACCGGCGACGGAGCCGGTTGTGGGGATGCAGGAACGCGGGCTGATGTCGATGTCGATGAACGCTTTCACGAAGGCCGACGCGGCTTCCTTCAGTTCAGGGACGCCGTCGGCAGGCGGATACTGCGCACCGACACCGCGGTCCAGCGCTTCTTTTTCCGCTGCGACGCCCAGCCGGTTGGGCGGAAGGCCGGGCGACCCCTGGTCCATCCGGATGAAAGGGATGCCGGTCTTGCGTTCGAGATACTGGGCTACCAGGAGGATCTCCCCGATGGTGGCATGGGACAGGTCGGCGACGCGGCTCTCGACGCGGGCCTCTTCCACAAGGGCGTCACTGAACACTTTCATAGCCACAGTCGAATGCTTTCAGGTTGTCTTCAACGACCTTCTCCCCTTTCCGGAAAAAGACGGAACGGATCGCCGCCCGCAGGTCATCCGGCGAAAGGATCTTCAGGCGGCGGGCCGCCATCCCCAGCAGGACCATGTTCGCGCTCTTGGGCGCGTGGAGGGCGAGGGCTTCCTGCTCGATGTCGCAGCGCACGACCTGCGGAAGGGCGTCCAGTTCTGCAAGCAGGGCATCCCGGTCAGGATAGTCGGGGATGTTCACGAAAGGTTTCGAAGAGGTGACCACGCAGCCGTCAGCCGCCAGCCAGGGCAGGTAGCGCAACGCTTCCATCGGTTCCATCGAAACGATGAGGTCCGCGCCGCCCAGGGGGATCTGGTCGCTGTGGATCTCCTCCGTACTCAGGCGGAGGTCGCTCTGCACGTCCCCGCCCCGCTGGCTCATGCCATGTACTTCGGCCTGCTTGAGGTGGAGGCCGGCGCGGGTGGCCGCCTCACCGATGACCGTGGCGATCGACAGGATGCCCTGTCCGCCTACGCCGGAAAGTTTGATATCCGTCTTCATGCCTCTTCCTTTTTCTGATTCCGCATTTTCCGCCGAAGGGTCTGCATGCATTCCCGCTGAGGAATGATGACGGAAACGCCTTCATATGCAATCTCTTCCCGAAGGATGCGCGTAATCTCCTCCCTGTTCCTGGGCAGCGGTTCTACCACGTGCAGGTGCTCCCGTGCCACGCCGAGCGCCAGGCAGATGGCCTCGAACTTGTGGGTACCGGCCGAGTCCTGGCCGCCCGTCATCGCCGTGGTGAGGTTGTCGCTCAGGATGACCGTGATGGCGGAGCCGTCGTTTACGGCATCCAGCAGGCCCGTCATGCCGGAATGGGTGAACGTCGAGTCGCCGATGACGGCGATCGCGGGACGCACGCCGGCGTCGGCCGCACCCTTGGCCATGGTGATCGACGCCCCCATATCCACGCAGGAATCGATGGCCCGGAAAGGAGGCAGGGCCCCCAGTGTATAGCAGCCAATGTCACCGAAGACGCGGGCGTCCGGGAATCCTTCCAGGACCTTGCCGAGGGCGGTGTAAACATCGCGGTGACCACAGCCCTGGCACAGTTGCGGGGGGCGGGGCGCCAGGTGCTTCGCCGGCGCAAAGGCCGGGATGTTCCGTTTCCCGAACGCGGCAGCGACATTGTCCGGGGTCAGTTCGCCCGTCCGCGGCAGGTCGCCCGTCAGGCGGCCCAGGACGGGATACCGGGCGTCCAACAGGCCCTTTACGCCGGTTTCCACGAACGGCTGGCCATCCTCGACCACGAGGATCCTGCGGCAGGCGGCTGCCAGGGCACGCACCTGTGCTTCAGGCAGCGGGAATTGCGACACCTTCAGGACAGGTACGCCTTCCGGAGCCGTTTCCTTGACATAATTATAACCGATGCCGGCAGCAACCACGCCCAGGTCGGCGGGTGCCACGGCGGCGGGCAGGCGGTTGAAAGGAGATGCAAGCGACTCGGCCAGGAACGCCTCCTGCTTGCCGACCAGCGCGGCGTACTGGCGCCGGGCGATGGCGGGCAGGAGCACCCAGCGGCCGGGATCACGGTCGGGAGAGAGCGGATTCTGCGCCCGTTCCTCCCCCACGGCGACGGCCGCGCGGGAATGCGCGAGCCGCGTGACGATGCGCACGAGCACCGGTTCGCGCAGCCGCTCTGACAAATCGAAAGCATAAGACATCATGTCGTACGCTTCCTGCTGGTCGGAAGGCTCGAGGACCGGAACCATCGCGAACTGCCCGTAGAAACGGGAATCCTGTTCATTCTGTGAGGAATGCATCGAAGGATCGTCGGCCGCCAGCACCACCAGGCCGCCATTCACGCCCGTCACGGCCGCATTCACGAAGGCGTCCGCACAGACATTCATGCCCACGTGTTTCATGCAGACCAGGGCGCGCTTGCCGGCGTAGGACATGCCGAGTGCCGCTTCCATGGCCGTTTTCTCATTGGTGCACCAACGGGAGCGGACACCGTCCGCACGGGCCGCAGGGTCGTTCTGTATAAATTCTGTAATCTCCGTGGAAGGCGTGCCCGGATAAGCGTACACGCCGGACAGGCCGGCATGGAGGGCGCCCAGCGCGATGGCCTCGTCTCCCAGCAAAAGTCTTTTTTCCGTCATCCGTTTCAATTTGTAAGTCAGTTATACAAAGATAATCCTTATTTTTGCAAAACAAAGCATCGTACCATGAAGTTTTTCCCGACCCTCTTCCTCCTGCTCGCGCTGGCCCTCCCGGCAGCAGCGCAGGGAACGGAGGATTTCGTCTCCGCCGACCGCCCGGGCATGTCCACGGGGACCGACATCGTTCCACGCCACGCCCTCCAATGGGAGACGGGCCTTTCCTTCCTGCGCGACGACGGCCTGCGCAGTTTCAACTGGAACAATTCCCTCCTCCGTTTCGGCCTCTGTCCATGGATGGAACTGCGCCTGGAAGCGAACCTGACGCAGGAAAGGCAGACGCGGCCTGCTGAAATCGACATCTTCGGACTCGAACCCCTTTCGCTCGGAACAAAGATCCGCATCTGGGAGGGAGACGGCCCGCTGCCGGCGATCGCCGTCCTTTGCAACGCCGTCCTGCCCGTCTCCAGTCCTGCCTTCCGGCCCGACAAGCCCGGCGCTTCCCTGACGCTGCTTGGCGAACACAACTTCACCGACGCGTTCTGCGTAGGATGGAACCTGGGAAGCATCTGGGACCGCATCGACACGGAACCTGCCGGATACGCCGCCCTCTGCGTCAGCTACGGTTTCACCGGCCGGCTCGGCGCCTTCGTCGAGAGCAACAACTTCTTCCGCAAGGGAGATGCACCGCAGTATCTCGTGGAAGGAGGCGTCACGTTCCACCCCTCCCCCCGCGTACAGCTCGATGTATATGGGGACCTCAGTGCTTCTGCCTTCAAGAGCTGGTACGGGGTCGGCGCCGGTATTACCTGGCTGATCTTCTGATGAAAGACCCCGTCTTCACCCGCACCATCCTCCGCTGGTTCGCCGAAAACGGCCGTGACCTGCCCTGGCGCAGGACGCGCGACCCGTACGCCATCTGGCTGAGCGAAATCATCCTCCAGCAGACGCGCATCGCGCAGGGCACCGCCTATTGGGCGCGCTTCATGGAAGCCTTTCCGACCGTCGGCGACCTGGCGGCCGCCCCGGAGGATGCGGTGATGCGCCTGTGGGAAGGGCTGGGCTACTACAGCCGCGCGCGCAACCTCCATGCAGCCGCCCGGCAGATCGTTGCACTGGGGCGTTTCCCGGACACGTATGAAGGGATCCTGGCGCTGAAGGGAGTCGGCCCGTACACGGCGGCGGCCATCGGTTCGATCGCCTTCGGCCTGCCTGCCGCCGTGGTGGACGGCAACGTCTACCGGGTACTCGCCCGGTATTTCGGCATTGCGGAAGAGATCGGGACAACCGCCGCGGCAAAGACCTTCCGCACACTCGCTGAGGACCTGCTTCCGCCGGAAGAGGCATCCGCCTTCAACCAGGGGATGATGGATTTCGGCGCCCTCCAGTGTACACCGGTCTCACCCGGCTGTGGCTCCTGCCCGCTGGCGGAAGGATGTGAAGCCCTGCGGACGGGACGCGTGGCACTGCTGCCGGTGAAGAAACGTCCTGTAGCGGTGAAAACCCGCCGGCTGACCTACGTCCATGTCCGCTGCGACGGCAGGACAGCCATCCGGCGCCGCGGGCCCGGAGACATCTGGCAGGGGCTTTGGGAGCCGCTGGCGTATGAGGACGCACCCGACGGGTTCCTGCAGGCAGCCTTTCCCGAAGCCCGGATCACCCTCCTGCGCAAAGCGGTCAGGCACGTGCTCACCCACCGGATCCTGCTCTGTGATTTCTATCTCATGGAGACGCAGACGCCGCCCGCCCTGCCGGACGGGTATGTCTGGGTCGCGGAGAAAGACCTGGACGGATACGGAAAGCCCCGCCTGTTCGAACTGCTGCTCGAGGCGGTCGGCGGCCGCTAGAGCCCGCCCACGCCGGTGACGATCATCCCGATTCCGAAATACAGAAGCAGGCAGCAGCAGTAGCGCGCCTTGCGGTCTTGTGCCCAGAAGAAATCCAGGGCCAACGCCGTCAGTGCGACGGCCGGCCCGAGGATGCCGCCGGTCAGCAGGTACCAGTCGTGTTCGTCCATCCATCCGCTGACCAGGGGAAAGGTGCCGATCTGAAGGAAATGGCCGAACCAGTTCCCGACGAACGACAGGACGAAGACCCAGACCCCCCAGCCGAAAGCATGGCGTTTCCGGCAGTAGTTCAGGAGAATGACTGTGATGATGACAAGGAAGAGGGCGGACGCGCCCTCGATGTGCGGGAAACACATCAGGTAATCTTCACAGACGATGCTGAAATGCCAGGAGCATTCCCCGACCGACTGCCAGAGCAGGGTACCGCCGGCATACCCGGTCAGGAAAGCGGGGAAAACCTTCCCGCGCTCTCCCTGCCGGTCCGCATGGCGGGCCAGGAAGAAGGAGAGCACGAACGCCGTGAGCATGAAGGCGAACCGGAGCGGGTTCGGGTCCACCATCTCGCCGTCGTCAAGATGTTCGGGAATGACCGGCGGAAGATCCGCGCCGAAATGCAGGCACAGGGCGAAGACCGCCACGAGCCCGATGGTGATGAGAACGATCGCTCCCAGCGGGGCCACCCCTTCACGCAACGCCGTCCGGACCGGGACGGCCGGTTTCCTTGAAAACTTGAAATGATCCATCTTGCCGACTTTTTCCGGCAAAGAAAGGAATTATTCCTTGCAACCGGGTTGCAAAAACGAGGCGGTCCCCTAGCCAATCAGCCAGCGGCTGCCGGGAATCAGCGAGAACACCTTGACAATCAGCGCACTGGACAGGAAAGTGCAGAGAGCGATGAGCGGGATGGCCGCCGCGACGGGGACGGCCGGCGCCGCAGCGCCGCCCTCACCCACCAGCAAGCGCACCCAGACGTTCAGGACGAACAGGTGAACCAGGTAGATGCCAAAGGAAATGCGCGACGTGCCCTCCACCACGGCGGAAGGCCGGCGGATGCAGGAAAAGAGCAGGAAGGCGCCGAAGGTCGCGCACAGCACGTTGGGCGTGCAGAACTCCCAGGCCCATTCGGCGACGGGCGTCTCGACGAGGACGCCCGGGGGGGTCTTCCAGTAGAACGACCAGATGGTGAATGCCGCGCCGGCCAGGAACGCCGCCGCACCGACGGCCAGGCGCTTGCGGGCCGGCCAGTCGAGGTGGAAGCGGACATAGTGGGCCAGCACCAGGTAGCCGATGTAGCCGGAGAAGTACCAGAGCATGTGGAAGCCGTTCCAGAAGCACTCACCCCAGAGGTAGGGCTGCACGAAGCGGTGCAGGAAGGGCATGAACGTCGACAGGAGGAAGATGCCCAGGAACACCTGCTCTTCCTTGCGGGTGGCACGTTCAAGCCACGGGGAAATCACGGGCATGAAGAGGTAGAGCCCCAGGAGCGGATACATGAACCAGAGATGGCCGGCCATCGAGGGGAAGTTCAGCGGCAGGCCGCGGAAGTCCTGCATCGACTGCTCCGCCGTCATCCCGCCCCAGAGCAGCGGCAGGAAGGTGTACAGGAGCATGAAGAAGACCATCGGAGGGACCACGCGGAGGAAGCGCTTCCGATAGAACGCCCCCATCGTCTGCCCTTCCTTCAGCGGGACCAGCAGGTACGAGGAGATGATCATGAAAAGCGGAACGCAGATGCGGGCCAGGCCGTCGTAGAACGACACCCAGAAGCGGTTGGCCTCATTGGCAAGGTACGTCATGTTGCCTGCCAGGCCGGAGGCGTCGGCGGCATAGAAATTCTCGGCGGCGTGCACCAGGATCACGAGGAAGCAGGCGGCGACGCGCGCATAGTCCAGGAATACGATCCTTCCGGAAGGGGCAAGTCGGTTCAGCATGGTTACGATATCAATCTTTTGACGGCTTTCCTGTCACTGAAGAAACGGGCGGCGATCACACGGACGACCGTATAGGCGGGAATGGCTACGAAGATGCCGAAAACGCCGCCGACGGTGCCCGCCAGCAGCAGGACGATGAAGATCTCCAGCGGCGTGGACTGGATGCTCTTGGAATAGATGACCGGCTGGTAGACGAAGTTGTCGACCAGCTGCGCGGCGAGCATGACGCCCAGGACCACCAGGGCGAAGATCCAGATGTTCACGTCCAGGCCGGCGCCGGTGCCGATTTTCAGGATCACGCAGAGCACCACGCCGAGCACCTCTCCGATCAGCGGTCCGACGTACGGGATGACGTTGAGCAGTCCGGCGATGAAGGCGATGCCCAGGGCATAGTTCGCGCCGATGCGGGCGATCAGCCACAGGCCGAGGAAGTCGACCAGGGCCACGCCGACCACTTCGATGAGCAGGCCGATGAAATAGCGGGAAAGCAGCCGCTCGACATCGAGCACGGCGCTGCCGACCGATTCCTCGAGACGGTCCGGAACCAGGGCGCAGACGATCTTGCTGAAGAGGTGCTCGTCTTTGATGAAGAAGAACGAAATGAAGACGATGGAGAAAAGGGCGACGCCGATGCCGGAAGCGACGGAGGCGACGGAGCCGATCACGCCGGAAAGGCGCGAGATGTTCGTCAAGTCCTTGAGCTTGTCCATCACATAGCCGACCAGGTCGAAGTCGCCGCCCAGGTTCGGGAACGTATTCACGATCCAACCGTTCAGGATATCGATCAGGTTGCCGTCCGGGTGGTTGTTCGCATGCATCGCCGCCGTTTCCCGCACGATGCCCGACACCACCGGAATCACCTGCCGGACCAGCAGCAGCAGGACGGAGAGCACCAGGATGATGGTCAGGATGGCCAGCAACCAGTCCGGTGCCCGGTGCCCCTTGATGGTGATTTTCCGAAGGCCGTGCATGACCGGCTGTCCGATCAGGGAAAACACGAAGGCGCCGGCGATGTATCCGAGCACGCTGCGGAAATACCAGCAGAGCGCGGCGACGATGGCGATCCCGCCCAGCAGGATGACGTAGCGCGCCAGTCTGTCTATCGATCTTTCTTCCATAATGGGCGAAGTTAACCATTGTTTTGTTTTTTTGAAAGAGTTTTGGCATCTTTGGGAAACGGACGACGGACAACATGAAACGAACGCATTCCCTTCCCCTACTGGCGGCGCTCCTGCTTCCGCTGCTTGTCTCCTGCCATCGCATGGTCCCGCCGGAAGCCCCCGGTGTCAGCCTGGACCTGGCGCAGCGGCGTGCGCAAGCGGTCGACAGCATCCGCTACACCCTGCATTTCTCCATCCCCGCCGAACGGGAGACACCGGTCTCCGGAACGGAACAGCTGCGTTTCTTCCTGCGCGAAAGGACGAACCTTCCCATCGATTTCCGGGAAGGAGGCGACCGGCTCCGCAGCCTTCGCATCAACGGACGGAAACGGCCGGTGCGATATGCCGGCGAGCACCTTCATCTCGACCGGCGCGACCTGCGCCAAGGCTGGAACGAAGTGGAGATCGGCTTCCTCTCGGAAGACGCTTCCCTGAACCGGCGGGACGACCACCTGTACACGCTGCTGGTGCCCGACCGGGCGCGGACCGTCTTCCCCTGCTTCGACCAACCCGACCTGAAGGCGCTGTACACCCTGTCCCTGGACCTCCCGGCGGACTGGACGGCCGTTGCGAACGGTTCCTGCCGGGAAGAGGCCGTCCGGGACGGACGGAAACGGATGGCGTTCAACACGGCCGGTCCCGTCAGCACCTACCTGTTCTCTTTCGCGGCAGGGAAATGGGAGAAAACGGTCCACCGCGCGGCAGACCGCACCTACACGGCGTATTACCGCGAGACGGATCCCGCCAAGACCGCCCAGCTGGACGAGATCTTCGGCCTCATCGACGGCGCCGTCCGCTGGATGGAGGACTATACGGGCATTCCCCTGCCCTTCGAGAAATACGACTTCGTCATCGTACCCGGCTTCCAGTTCGGCGGGATGGAGCACCCGGGCGCCATCCTCTTCAATGACCGGCGGATGTTCCTGGACGCACACCCCACGACGGCCGAGCGTTACGCCCGTGCCGAACTCATCACCCACGAAACGGCGCACATGTGGTTCGGTGACGCCGTCACGATGCGCTGGTTCAACGATGTCTGGACCAAAGAAGTCTTCGCCAACCACTTCGCCGCGCTCATGAGCCGCGACTTGCTGGCCGAGGGCGTCGCCGACCCGGTGGAGGCGGCCGTCCGGGATTTCCGGAATTTCAACCTCAACGCTTACAAGGAGGACCGGACCGCAGGCAGCAATCCCGTCCGCCAGGAACTGGACAACCTCGCGTCGGCCGGACTCGTCTACGGGAACATCGTCTATGACAAGGCGCCCGTCGTCATGCGGATGCTCTCCGGCCTGCTGGGGCCGGAAGCCTTCCGCGACGGCCTGCGGGAATACCTGCGGACCTACTTCCACGGAAACGCCGACTGGAACGACCTGATCGGCATCCTGGACCGGCATACGGACATCGACCTGAAGGCCTGGAGCCGGAGCTGGGTGGACGAGAAGGGGATGCCGGTCCTCACCGCCCGGATTGAAGCGGACACGCTCGTCATCCGTCAGGAAGATCCGTACGGACGCGGGCTCGTCTGGCCGCAGCGCCTCCGCTTCGGGACCGGCAAGGAAGAAATCGAGGTCTGGACGGACCGGGCTGAGATCAAATGCCCCGCTCCCGGCACGGCATATGCCTGGCCGGACACGCGCGCGGAAGGATACGGCCGTTTTTCCCTGGACAGCGCCGCAACCGCGCACGCACCGGCCCTTCTGAAGGGAGACGGCGACCCGCGGACGAAGATTTCCGTCCTGACAGCCCTGTATGAGGCGTACCTGCGCGGGGAACTACCCGATGCCCGCTCGTTCCCGGCGTTGTTGGAAGAGGTGGTCCGGGGCGAAGGCAGCACCGACCTGTCCGCCGCCGCCCTCGCCTTCCTGGGTGACCTGTCGCTGCACGGTCCGCTGGCCCTTTCGCCCGCGACGGAAGCGCCCCTGCTGCGGATCGTCCGGGCCGCCGGCCTGCGCATGGAAACCCGGCAGACGGCCTTCCGGCACTTGCTCGGCATCTGGCAGGAAGAAGGGACGACCCGCGACATCCTGTCCGCCTTCCTCCGGGGGGAAGCGCCGTACGGTCTCGCGCTGGGGCAGAAAGACTTCCTCACGATGGCCTATGAACTGGCCGTCCGCGTACCGGACCGCTACAAGGAGATCGGCGACCTGCAGCGGAGCCGGATCGACAATGCAGACGTCCGGCAGGAATTCGACTTCATCTACCGGGCCGTCGCCCCCGACCGCGCCGGTCGGGACAGCGTGCTGCAGTGCCTGCTGGATGCGGAGAACCGCCGCATCGAGCCGCAGGCGCAGTCCGCGCTCGCCTACCTGAACCATCCGCTCCGCCAGGAGGAAGCCCTTCCCTACCTGCGACCGGCGCTGGAAGAACTGGAGGAAATCCAGCGGACCGGTGACATCTTCTTCCCGAAGAACTGGGCGGCGGCCCTGCTGCGCGGACACGACTCCCCCGAAGCGGCAGACACTGTTTCCACCTACCTGCAGGCGCATCCGGACCTCTCTCCCCTGCTGCGCGGCAAGGTCCTGCAAAGTGCCGGACATCTGATTTCGGAAACAAATGATAATGATTAATTGATAACATGTTCACGAAACCCTGGAAATTCAAGGAAGGCTTCCTGATCGGGGGCTTCCTCATCCTCCTCGGCCTGATCCTGCAGGCCGTGGCGGGGCCGGTGGACTGGGACGCGCTGGCCTGGCCGGTCAACATCATCCTGCTGGCCGTCCTGCTGCTGGTGATCGACGTGATGTTCCTGCTTCGGGAGAAAGTCTACGCCTTCGAGTGGATGATGCATGCGCAGGCCGCCGTCCCGGCCATCGCCTGCACCTTGTGCCTGACCCTGCTGATGGGACTTACCGTCCAGACGGACGAAGGCGGCATCCCCGGCCTCTCGCAAATGGTCACGTTCTGGCCGTTCACCCTCACCTATACCTGGATGGTGCTGATTGCGGGGTTGACGACCCTGAACCGCATCTCCCGCTGGAAATGGCGCGACATCCCGTTCGTCATCAACCACCTGGGCGTTTTCCTGGCCATCACCTGCGCCGCTCTCGGCAGCGCGGACCTGAAACGCCTGGAAATGACCGTCCGGGAAGGCGTCCCCCAGTGGATGGCGGAAGATGAAAACGGAAACGAAGTGGAGCCGGGCCTGGCCGTCGAGTTGCACGACTTCACCATCGAGGAATACCCGGCAGTGCTGGCGCTCTATGACGGGAACGCACGCCAGCGAGTCCCCGACGCCACGCTCTCCGTCGCGGAAGGAACGGAGGAAGGCATGCTGGGCGACTGGCACGTGCGCGTCCTGGAGCACATCGAAGACGCCGCGGCGGTCCCCGGCGAAAAAGAACTCCGGTACGCCCCCTGGAACGAAGCCGGCGGCGCCTGCGCCGTCCGGGTCGAAGCGGAGAAGGACGGCGTGCGCGTCGGCGGATGGGTCGCCGGCGGCAGTTTCGCCTTCCCGATGCATCCCCTGGAGCTGGGGGACGGATTCAGTCTCGTGATGCCTGCCCGGGAGCCCCGGCGTTACGCCTCCGACGTCTCGGTCTACACGCGTGACGGGAAGGAGGTCCACGGCACCGTAGAAGTAAACAAGCCGGTCAAGGTCGGCGGATGGAAAATCTATCAGGTCAGCTATGACGAGGAAATGGGCAAATGGAGCGAGGTCAGCGTGTTCGAGCTGGTCCGCGACCCCTGGCTTCCGGCCGTCTACGCCGGCATCTACCTGATGCTGGCGGGCGCCGCCTGCCTGTTCCTGCTGATGGCGCCGAAACCTGTTAAAAAGGAGGTATGACGATGAGTTGGCATTTATTCGCATGGTTCGCGCTGCCGGCCGTCCTGCTGTGGACGGCGGGCGCTTTCTTCGCATGGAAAGGCAGCCGGAACGCGGCGGTCTCCTGCACCGCGGCGGGCATCGCCGTCTTCCTGGCGTTCATCGTCGGAATGTGGATCTCCCTGGAGCGTCCCCCGCTCCGGACCATGGGGGAAACCCGCCTGTGGTACTCCTTCTTCATGCCCGTCGCCGGACTCTTCGTCTACGTCCGCTGGCGCTACAAGTGGATCCTCTCCTTCAGCACGGTGATGGCCCTGGTTTTCATCTGCATCAACCTCTTCAAGCCCGAAATCCACACCAAGACGCTGATGCCCGCCCTCCAGAGCCCCTGGTTCGCGCCGCACGTCATCGTCTACATGTTTTCCTATGCCCTGCTGGGTGCCGCCACGCTCATGGCCCTGTACCTGCTCCTGGTCCGGCGCGGGAACACGACCTCGGACGAGATGGCCCTCACGGACAACCTGGTCTATGTCGGGCTGGCTTTCCTGACGTTCGGCATGCTGTTCGGCGCCCTCTGGGCCAAGGTCGCCTGGGGGCACTACTGGGCCTGGGACCCGAAGGAAACCTGGGCGGCCATCACATGGCTATGCTACCTGCTGTACATCCATCTGCGGCGGGCGGAGCCGCATGCGTGGAAACAATCGCTCATCCTTCTGCTGGCAGCCTTCGTCTGCCTGCAGATGTGCTGGTGGGGAATCAATTACCTGCCGGCGGCCCGGGGCAACAGCGTCCACACGTACAACTAGCAACGGGCTAGAAAAGCCGTTTGTCGAAAGAGGCGTCCAGGTTGCCGGCCAAGGCGGCGACGGACGTCTTCCGGTCTTTTGCGCGCTCGAACAGGTCCGCCCACTTCCCGTCCGCATCGGGGATACGGCCGAGGAATTCCTGTGCGCGGGCCGTGTCGCCCTTGCGCTGCCACACGACGGCGGTCATCCAGTCTTCCATCCGGTTGTCGACCATATTGTCGTACGGCTTCCCGACGCCCAGGTTGTGCGGCCACAGGCGGGACGCCTCCAGATGGGACAGGGCCTCGCCATAACGTCCCTTGTCAAGGGCCGCCGCGGCCAGGTGCAGCTTGATGTCGCGGTACATCTCATGGCTTCCCCGCTGTCCTTCGAACGGCAGGATGTGGATCTTCGAGAGCACCTTGTCGGCCTTGTCGTACCGCCCCTGCGCCATCAACGTGCGAACATAGGTGTCGGTGGTCTGGAACTGGCCGGAATGCTTCTTATAGAACGGCTCGATGACGGAAAGGGCCTTGGCCGGATCGCCCGCGGCGAGATACCGCCGGGCCAGCCGGTCGGCATAGCGCCACTGCCCCGGATCGAGCCGTGCGGCCGTCGCCAGGTCGGCCTCCGGGTCGATGCCCAGTCCGGCCCGGAAGCCGTAGAACGGGGCGAAAGGCACATCGGAGAGGTCTTTCACCAGCGCCGCGGCTTCCTCGCTCCGGCCCAGGTGGTCCAGCAGTTCGGAAAGCAGCAGGCGGCTGCGCCAGGAACCCCCGTTTTCAACGGCCCAGCGGAGCGGCGCCTCGCTCTCGGGACGGAACGGGAAGACCAGGTCGATCTCCCCCGCTTCCGCGGCGGGAACGGCGGCGGCGTCATCCTGCAACCAGGCGGTCCACAGGCCGACCAGGGCGTTCCGTTCGGGGCAGGCGGCCAGCAGGCGCCCCGCATCGTCCTTCAAACCCAGGTCTGAGAGGAAGGCCGCCGTCTCGAGATAGTCCTGCCACGGGAATTCCGACTGGAACGAAGCGGCCAACGCATCGGCCGACAGGCCTCCACGCAGGAAGGCGGCGAATTTCGGGAAGGGGCAGAGCGGATCCAGGGATGCGATCCGATCCAGGGCTTCCGCCTCACCGCAAAGGGACAGGATCTCCAACCCCGTCACATTGTAGGCATTGCCGACCAGGCTCTTCCGGGCATAGGCGGCCGCGCGCTCCCGGTCCCCTTCACGGAAATGGATGCGGGCCAGCGCAGTCTGCGCCCCGCTCCGGACATCGGCACTGAGCGCCGCCACTTCGAAGCGGTCCAGGGCATCTTCGGTGCGGCCCAGCAGGTCCGCAGCCTCGCCGCAGACATAGTTTGCCCACGGATCGTATTCATTCACCGAAAGGGCATGGTTGGCCGAAGCATAGGCTCCTTCGGCATCCGCCATGGCCAGCTGCGCCATCGCCTTGAGGGTCAGGGCTTCCAGCTGATCAGGATCCTTCTTGAGGGCCTTGCCGGCGAATTTCAGCGCGTTGGCATACTTCCGCGTTCCGACGGCCAGGCGGGCGCGCAGCACCATCTCCTGCACGGAATCGGAAGCATATCCTTCCGGAAGGGCGGAGGGACGGTCGAGGATCCGGTCGCCGGAGACCCAGAGCGTGACACCATCGAGGGTCATCCGGGCCACCTGCGCGCCGGCAGGGACCGGGAACGACAGGCTGACGGGTTCTGCCGTCCGGAAATCGGCCCGGCCGGAGGCGAGCACCTTCCCTTCCCCGTCCAGGAGCGCCAGGGTCCCGGAGGCGTTCCGCATCGGATAGTAATGCACCGTCACCGTGCTGCCGGAAACCTCCACGCGGGCGGCGCCGCGCATGTCGGCCTCCTGGATCGCACCGACACCGGAAAACGGCGCCCAGTATTCCTCCCAGACATCGGTCCCGTAGGGCGAGAACAAGGTCTGTTTGAAAGGCGTGTCATAATTGGCCGGCATGTTCTGGTTGAACAAGCGGCCGCTCTGGAGCTCCACGTATTGCGGACGGGCGTCCGTCAGCAGTTCCTGCCAGATGTCTCCCTCGTCGGAAAGGGCCCAGGTGAAGAATTTCCGGCCGAGTTTCTCATCGCGGTCGGCGAAGTGGACCATGCCCGCATCGGCGTCCTCCCAGTAGGCGGCGAAGAAGCCCTTGCGGGAACCGGCCGGATGGAAGGACTTGCTCGATCCGAAGGCATGGTTGCGCCACAGGGAAAGGTCACGCCCCTGTCCATCGACGGGGAAAGCCTCGATCGCACCGGAATGGGCGACCGAGTACGCCGACGGATAGATCAGGCGCAGGTCGTCACCTGCCGTCACGCCGGAATTGGCCCAGTGATAGTAAGGCTGGAACGAGCCGGCGGCATTGTGCCAGAAGGAGCGGGTCCGCATCCAGCCCTTGTCCTTGGGCAGATTGATCTCCATCGTCCAGCGGGTACGGGTCAGCAGGTCGAGCACGCCGACATAGCAGCTCACGCTGCCGTCCGGCAGGGTGGCCGTCGAGAAGTCGACCGGTGATGCGCAGGAGGGTGCATGGCCGATGATGCCGTAGTTGAATTCGATACCGCCGCTCGTCCAGGGACCGCGGAGGGCGATGTCGCGGAACTTGACCGCATCGTTGTCATAGAAAAGCTCCGTTCCGCTGGTCTTGTCGTAGACCGACCAGACCTTGCCGCCGATCTCGGGGAAGATCTTCACGCGCAGGAAATCGTTCTCCAGCACGACCATCTTCCAGGTCTGCGAAACGGGCGTGACGGCATAGGTGTCAAAACGGTAGTACGGGTAGATGTTCCCGTTGCGGTACACCGGATCCGGATCCGAGAAAGGATACGTCGTGCAGACGGTGTCTTTCACCGTGACCTGCTGCGCGGCGGCGGAAATACCCGCAGAGAACAGCGCGCAGGACAGGAGGGCAAGGGCCAGGCTTCTTTTCATGATCGCATCAATGTTGATTTGCACAAATGTAATCATTTCTCTTCAATCGAGAAAAGAAGTATCTTTGTCCCGGAACACAATTATTCCCTGATGAAAACAACGCAACGATACATGCTGTGTGTCCTGGCCGGGATGACCTGGACCCTCGTCGCAGGAACCGCCGCGTTCCCGCAGACCGCGAAAAAAGAGATTCAGATCATCAAAACGGAGCACCTCGGTGCCCTGACGGACTGGAAGTCGGACGACCAGGCCTTCAAAGGGTCCCCGCAGGGACTCGCCATCCACGGGAGGACCGCCGTGCTGATGCGGGACGGCGGCCAGGTGAACCTGATCGACCTCAAGAAGAAGAAAGTCGTCTCCGTCTACAAGGCGGACATGGGACGCGCCCATTGCAACAATGCCGGATTCGGGAAAGAAAAAGTCAAGGGGGGCCTCCTTCCGCTGCTCTACGTGACCGAGTGCTACGGACAGCGTCGCTGCTTCGTGCTGGATGTGCGGAAGGACTCCGCACGGGTCGTCCAGGAAATCTACTATGAAGACCCTGCCTACAAAGGGCCGCTCGACTGGTGCGTCGATCCCGAAGAAGGCTTTATCTACGCCTACGGCGGACCGCTCGCCGGACGCTTCCTCAAGAAATTCCACCTGCCCGCCCTGGCGGATTCCGACGCAGACGGGAAAGTCACCTTCACAGACGAAGACGTCCTGGAAACGGTGACGTTCCAGGACGTTCGCGTGCCGCAGGGCAGCATGGTGAGGAAAGGGCTGGCCGTCATTCCGCAGGGTTGTCCGCCGCTCGAGCGGAACCTGCATTTCATCGACATGGCCACCCAGGAGAAACTCCTGGTCATGGACCTTTCCGACTTTGACATCGAGCCCGAGGGCATCGACCGGAAGGGCAATTGGATCTACTTGTCGTTCTTTTCCAAGGACAAGGAGGTCAATACGAACCTCTACCGGATCAAGATCAAGGTCCGGTAGAGGCCCGTCCGACCCTTATTCCCCCACCGCCGCCGAAGTGAGCTGGTACAGGTAGGCGTAATGCGCCCGGTCCGCGGCGGGACCTCCCTTGCGGCGGGACTTGACGAGGGCGTTCACCTTCTGTACGAAAGCAAGCCTGCACGAAGCCGTCTCGTCGATCGAAGCCGTGCTCACGGCCGTCTGGTAGTATCCCTTGCTCTCCCCGAAGCAGTAATCGTGGAACAGGCCTTCCCGCTCCATCAGGGCGGCGACGGCGCCGGTTCCGTAATGCTCCTCGATGTCACGCAGGGTGTCCCCGAACTGCTCCGCCATGGTCGGATCGATGTCTCCGGTCAGGATCAGCATGTCCAGCGAAGGATAGCGGGCCAGCTCGTCCAGGTGGATCCCGTCGACGACGCGCTTTGTCCCCGTGGCGGTGATGATGGGCTTGACCATCGTCGACAGCATGTCACGCTGCATCGCCTTCTCTTCCGAGGACAGCGCCTTCCGGTGGATCGTGGAGGCGAAAACCTCGTCGAACAGGTCGTCATAGTACTCGGCCAGCGGATATCCTCCGTCCTTCGCCACGTGGGCGGACAGGACGACCCGGGAAGGGACGGAACCCACCAGCGACCGCATCACGGACGTGGCGATGGAGTTGGACAGGTCGGCATGGAGAACGAACGCGTCCGTCAGCTCCGGGGCGTTCAGCCACCCGCCGCAGGTGCGGATCTGGTCCACCACCCACTTGAGCGAGGCCTTCTGGACATCGCGGGGGACCGATTTCACGGGAGTGCCCGGCGTTCCGTCTTTCACGTCGTTCAGGTAGATGCCGCCGACCTGGTTCAGCACGTTGTTCACGTAGCGCAGGTACTGGTTGACCACCTGGTTGTACAGGGCCGTCCGGTGCGAACGGTCGTCGTCGCCGTCGATCCATTCATCGATATGGGGAAGGATGTACTTCAGGTTGGCGATGCCGTAGTCGGAAGCCTTGACGGGATCGTCGCCCAGGTCCTCGGTCAGGGCGCTGGGGTCGTACGTCGTGCTGCTCTGCTGGGGGCCGTAACGATACATCGGATCGCCGGCATGGGCGTCGATCAGGCGGTTGGCGATCTCCGCCTCCTCCCACATGTCCCGGGCCTCCGGAACCGGCTTGTAAAGATACTCGATCGCATACTCGTCATAGACGCCCAGGTCGGGAGGGGTCAGGCGCACATCCTTGTCGCCGGGCTGCGCCACATAGTTGAAGCGGGCATAGTCCATGATGGACGGCGTCGTGCCGTGCGTCGCGGTGAACGCCGGGTCGCGCAGGCTCTCGACGGGATAGGCGGAGGAGGCGCCCATGTTGTGCATCAGTCCGAGGGTGTGGCCGATCTCATGGGAGATGACATAGACCAGCGACTCGTCAATCACGTCCTGGGGCATCCTGCGGGCGCGGACCCGCTCGTCCACCTGGGCCGTCAGCACGAAGCGCCAGTTGTTGATCAGCTTCAGGATGTCGTTGTACACGATGACGCTGGCGTTGAGGATCTCGCCGGTCGTGGGGTCGACCCACGAAGGGCCCATGGCGTTCGCCGTCGGCGTGGTGACGAAACGGATGCAGGAATACTTGAGATTGTCGGGATCGAACGCGGGGTCCTCCTCCGGCGTCGGGAAATCCCGCACCTCCATCACGTCCTTCAGGCCGATCTTCTCGAACGCGGCATTCCACGCCAGCACGCCCTTCTTGATGGAAGGGACCCAGGAAGCAGGGAACGTGTTGTCCACGTACCAGACGATCGGCTTCTTCACCGCAACCTTCTCGCCGCGTTTCCAGGCGGCCATGTCCACAGGCTCCACTTTCCAGCGGTTCGAAAGGACATAGGTCTTGATGCCGTCCGCGTCAGGCGACAGCTCGTACATCGCCGTGTTCCCCTGCTTGTTGTAGGTGGCGAAGATGCCGATGCGGGAATCGCGGACACGGGGACGCATTTTCTCCTCGGGCAGCAGCAGGAAGGAAGCGGTCGACGTGACCGTCACCTCGCCGTAGACCAGCGAGAACAGCCCCAGGCTCCGCTTGATCTCCGCATTCTGGGTCACGTCAATGGAGGCGTTGTCGGAGAAGGACTTCATCGCGCCGACCGAATACGCCGTCTTGTCCTTGGACGGATTGATGACGCCCTTGTTCACGATGTCCTTGAGCATCTCCGTGATCTCGAAGATGAACCGGGACGAATCGGGGACGAAGGCCTTCACGGGAATCCGCTTGTAGAGAACCGGCATGAAATTGGTCCGCGCAGCCGCTTCCAGGCGGGGGTCTCCGTTGGTGACGGAGGCCCCGGCGTTGGGCTGCGTCAGGACGGCGATCGAATCTTCCAGTTCGATCCGGATCAGCATGGGATCCTCGTACTTATAGCCGACATCCACGCGGATCGGGCTGCTGACGGACTTGATCGTGCTGCCTGCCAGCAGTTTCCTCCCCAGCAGTTCGCGCGGGAATTCCATGAATATCTTGTTCCCCTTGGCCTTGTAGAAACTGACGAATTCACCTTTGGTGGAGTCCGTCACCGTCTTGAGGAATTTCTGATAGGGCGTGGAAGTCTCCGTTTTCTTTTCCGCCGTGTCGGTCTTCTTGTCATCCGCGGCCCATGCCCCGGGGGCGGCCAGGGAGACGGCTAACAACAGATAGAGAATCAGTTTCGTCTTCATCAATACAGTATCTTAAAGTTAATCCAATTGTCCGCCTTCCCGTATTTGAAGATGACCTGGATGGGGGTCCCGGGGACGCCGGAGACATGGGTCTCTTCGAGCCCGTTGCCATCCGGGTCGTCCGGATCGATGTTGTTCTGGACGAGGTTCATCGCATCCGTCATCGTCATCTTGAGGACATACAGGTCGCCGCTGTCGCAGAGCACGGCCAGCCGGGTCCCGTCGCCGTTCTGGCAGAGGGAGACGATCTTTCCGGAACAGGCATGGCTCCCCTTGGTGAAATCGCGCGCCAGCTTGACGATCCCGGTCGGGAAATGATAGAGGTAGAGCGCATTCCCCTTGGCAAAGAACAGGAAGGGATTGTTCCACAACTCTCCGCTCGGGGTGCCCGTTCCCCCGCACATCATCCACATCGGCGTGTCCTTGGTGATGCCGCAGTCGGCCGGGATTTCCTTGTGCTGGATGCCGGTGACGGTGACGGTGCCGGCGCCGGAAAGCGGGCTCAGCGCCCACTGCGCCTTGTTGGCATAGACATGGCCGCCCTTTTCCAACACCTGGAACAACTGTGACGTCGACGTCCAGGAAGCCGTCGCCGTATAGTTCTGGGCATACAGCAGGTTGACGTCCGCATCCATGCCGGTCACATAGTTGAAACCGTCCGGGAACGCACCGCCCGCCTTCATCCCGACGATGTTGCGGGGCGTGACGGTGCTGATGCCGAGGGGGACCCAGCGCTTGTGGGCATCGTCGAAGACAGGCGTGTAATAGGTTCCGCAGAATTTGCAGGCATACGTGAAGCGAGGCGTTTCGTCGTATCCCTTGTACGTCCAGGGAATCGTATTGAACTGGACGTCATAGAGCGTCGTGGCCGCGGCCGTCGAGGAATTCGTCTGCCGGTCGTAGAGCAGGCCGTTCCTGCTGATGACGAAGTCTCCGCCCCGGTGGGTGTACTGGCAGATCACCGGTTCGAAGCCGCCCGGCTCCTCCGGATATTTCCCGCCGACGAACTCCTCCTCCAAGCTGCTGATGGCGGCGAAGGAGTCGCCGACCAGCCCCGGCCATCCGCCGCCGGTCTGGCGGACGACGATCTCGTCCAGCGCCCGGACGCAGTGGTTGACGATACCGAGCGGGCCCGTCCCCAGCGGCTTGTCGGGATGGAGCGTGGCATAGATGTCCGGATAGAACTTCGCGTAGTCCATGGGGAGGAAGCTGAGCTGGGACGCGTCGGCGCTTCCCCGCGAAAGGACCACCCAGCCCATCTGGAACGGGGTGGAAACCGTAACCAGATACTCCTGGTTGTACGTCAGCCCGTTCCTGTCCGTGAGGGTCAGGTTGAGATACTGCTGGCCGACTTCGAGGAACGTGTAGCGGAGCACGCGCTCCTGCGATATCTCCTCGACCCCGTTGAGCACCCAGCGATAGGTGAAGTCGCTCTCTTTCGAGCCGTTCCATTCGATGATCGGGTCGAACGTCGCCTCCTCTCCGACGGGGAAGTTGCGCGTGTCGTCCACGACCAGCTTGACGGCGGCGGCGGAGAACTGTCCCGCCGTCGATTCGTCCTTGATGCAGCCCTGGACGGCCAGGACTGCGGCCGCCGCGATGACGGCATATGTCATTCTTTTCATAACGTGCACGTTTAGATCAGTTTCCACCTGCAGGTATCACCATCTCCTTGCCGTCCGCCTCGAGGATGGGGTGGCCGGCGAGCTTCTGTTCACGCAAGTACGCACGCACCTTGAGCGCCTGCTCCCGGATGACCGAGGTCGGGGTGTCGTCAGAGAAGGGGTAATTGTTCGTCACCTGCATGACCACCAGGTATTTCTCCCTCGTGAAGGGACCGAAACCGTTCGCCACATACGCCAGACCGGTCCACCACGACGGTTTAAGCACGTCGTTGTGGAAGTTGATGATCTTGTGGGTCTGGTGCAGGGGGCCCAGCGTGTAGTCCCCTCCTTCGACAAGCGCAAGCTCGATCCGGAGGGTATCATGCTGCACCCGGTCGGAGAACTTGAGCGTCACCGGCAGCGGAGCGATCCGCTCACCGGCAGGGAAGACAGGATCGGCGGGCAGGGAGAAATCGGCGGATGTCGCCGTCGTCCCTTCGGGGACCACGGCCACCTTGTAATGCGTATCCTTTTCAGGGAAACCCGTATGGCTCACGTAGAGCAGCACTTCGATTTCGTTCTGGCCGGGATAGAGGAAGAACGAGGTTTCCACCGAGTCCTGCAAGGAAGTACGGGAGCCGAAGTAGGTGTTGCCGAAACCATACGACGGGTTGTAGAAATAGATCGCGTTGCCCGTATTGAGATCGTCGAAAGTCTTGATCTCTTCCTTGGTGCATCCGACAGCCAGGATCACGGCTGCGGCGCAGATTCGAGTCAATATGTTTTTCATCATCGTATCCATCATTGATAATCCGTTTCAGACTCAGGCTTCGGGAAGACGTACCATCCTTCGGGAAGCACCTTGCGGACCGCCGTCCCCTGGTACATCTCGGGCCAGTCCAGCTTTTTCAGGAAGAAGAACGCGGTTCCGCGTCCGAAGAATTCACGCTGCGCCTCGTCCACCAGGAGCGACATGAAGGAATCCAGGTCCGCGGCGGTCTTGGCGACCACGCACTGACGGGCGTCACGGACATCCTTGATGAGACGAAGGGCGTCGTCGAGGTTGCCCTTGCGTGCCAGGCATTCCGCCTTGATGAAGTAGATCTCGGGGAGTTCCAGCACCGGGATCAGCGGCCGGGACAGGTTGTCGATCGTCGCATTGACGGAGAACGCGGCGTTGGGCATCTCCCAGACCCGGGAGTACAACTGTGCGGCGTTCGTTCCCCGGAGCAGGCCCGTACGACGGTAGTCGTTGGCGTCGTCGAACAGGGTCGTGGGGTTCACCATGCGGCTGTATCCGGAAGACGTGGTGTTGTTGACGGAGGCGTATTCGGCCGCCAGGTTCTTGCGGTAGAAGGCGATCAGCTGCTCCTTGCGGCGCTTCGTGTCGATGAGGTTCGGATTGGCGTCCGGATTCGGCGCGGAGTTGTCGAGCGAATAGTTGTTCTTGTTCACCCAGTCATTCAGGATCACGTCGGCATACTTCTCCGCATTGTCGAAATCACGCATATACGAATAGACCCGCGCGAGGAGCGCGTTGCACCCCCACCAGTTCAGGCGGTACCCGCGGTTGACGAAGAATCCGAAGGTGTCGGAGGCGTTGTCACGCACCTTGCCGTCGTTCCGCCAGTTGCCGGCACGCTGGTACAAGTAGTAGTCCATGTTCATCATGTCGGTGGCCCCGGCGACGAACACGGCCTTTTCCCGTCCTTCGACGACATCGTACCGCTCCAGCAGGTCGACGGCCCTGCCAAGGTCCGCGACGATGCCCTTCAGGACCGCGTCCATCGAGGCCGTTACAGGCTGATAGTCGGGATACTTCGTCACATAGGGAATCGCGGGGCCGGTATAGCCGGTGACGGGAGCGGGCACGAAGCACTCCAGGATCACGAAGTGCAGCAGGGCGCGCAGGCCGTAGGCCTCGCCCATGATCATGTCCTTCTCGAAGTCCGTCTCGAAAAGGGACGGATCCTCGTCCTTGATCTTGTCAAGCAGCTCGTTCAGGTTCGCGATGGCGTTGTAGCCCTTTTCCCAGATCGGATTGATGTGGGAACGGACCGTGGCGCCCGCATAGGGGTCGGAGGCCGCCTGGAGGGCCTGGCGGTACGCCGGATCGGAGTAGCCGGTCAGGTGACACCACGACAGCGAATTGACCAGCCCCCAGGACAGCTCACGTCCATACAGGCCGGGATCCGACAGGATCCGGTAGACGCCGACGAGGGCGGTGCGGTATCCTTCCGTCTGGTTGAAGGCTTCCCGCTCGATGATTTCGTCCGTGCTCCGTACGTCCAGCCATTTGTCGCAGGAAACGGTTCCCGTAACAAGAAGGACGGCGGCAAGCAGTATGGTGATGATTCTTTTCTTTTCCATGATCGTTCCTCCTTTAGAAAGTGATGTTCATTCCCATCGTGAACGTGCGCGCATAGGGATAAGAGGTTCCCCGTTCACGCCGGATCGAAGAGAGATAGAAGAGGTCGGACGTATTCGCGTTCACCCGGACCCCGCTGAGCCCCCAGCGGTGGACCAACGCGTGCGGAAGGGTATACTGGACGGACAGGCTGTTGAACGTCAGCACGTTGTCGTCCTGCACGAAACGGGAAGTCGCCTTGGTGATATAGGTGCGGTCGGCGATATCCTTCAGCGAAGTCACGTCGCCGGGCTTCTTCCAGCGTTCGTTCAAGGCGCGGCGGTCGCCGCTGTAGCGCTCCAGAAAGACATTCTCGATGTCGCGGAGGGTGTAATTGTACGCCTGCCCGCCGAAATGATAGGCGAACGAGGTGAACATCGTCCAATTCCTCCAGCGCACGTTGAAGCCGAACGAGCCGCGGACCTTGGGATCGGCATCGCCGATGCACTGCTGCTCGGACGACTGCCATTCGTAGGTCAGGGACCCGTCCCGCTTCTCATAGAGCTCCATACCGTTGTTCGGATCGATACCGCGGGATTTCATTCCGTAAATGGCTGAAAGGGAGTTGCCCACCTCGTACTTGGTGAAGGCCGTCCCGTACAGGGCGGCGCTCTCCCCGCTGACCAGCATCCGGTTGGAGGCGATGGCCGCGTCGAGCCGGGCGTTGTAGGCTTCCATCGCCTGGCCCAGTTCCACGATGCGGTTGGTATTGTGGTTTCCGTTCAGGAAGGCGTAGACGTCCCAGTCGCGGTTCCGGAAGAGGCGGACGTTGAACTTGAGGTCGACACCCTGGTTGCGGATCTTGCCCATGTTGCCCATGTAGGTCTTGAAACCGGAGGACGAAGGGATGGTAATCGACTGGACCTGGTCGACGGTCGTTTCATTATAATAGTCGAGCGTGAGCCGGAACATGTTGTCCAGCAGGGCGATCTCGGTTCCGAGGTCGAACTTGTCGACCTTCTCCCAGAGGAGGTCTTCGTTGCCGAGCGCCTTGAGCGTCATGCCGAACACGTCTACATAGGGCTCGCTGTAGTCGACCGTGAAGGTCGTGCGCGCCTGATAAGGGCTGAAATTGGCCTTGCCGGTCTGGCCGAACGTCGCCTTGACCTTAAAGAAGTCGAAGACACCCAGATTCTCGATGAACCCGTACTTGTGCAGGTTGACGCCGACGCCGCCCGAATAGAAGTTACCCATCCGGTTGTTGGCGCCGAACGCGGAAGAACCCTCGTAACGGTCGGAGATGTCGAGCAGATAGATATCCTTGTAGGTGTAGTTCGCCTGGAGGAAGAGACCCGCCCGGCGGGTGATGCTGTCGCCATACAGCGGATTGTTCACCATCCGGATGGCGTTCTGCGGAGACGGGGTGACACCGTCCAGGAAGCCGGTGTAGTTGGCCGTAAAGGACGTTCCCTTGGACTCCGCCGCCTCGAAGCCGGCGGAAACGTTGACGTTGTGGTCCTCGATCGTACGGAAATAGGACAGCTGGGCGTTGCCGTTCCAGGAAATGTTCCGGATGTCGTTGTCGCGGTAGGAACCGCGCAGGAGCGGATCCTTCTGGCTCGCGTAGCGGCCGGACATGGGGTCGATGAAACGGTCGTTGTCCGTGATCTTGTACGTGACCGAGAAGGTGCCGCGCGCCGTCAGGAAGGGCGTGATGCGCCAGTTGAGCCCCAGGTTGTCGGTAAAGCTGTTGTAGACGCTCCGGTCGAAGGAGTTGAGGGTCGCGTCGTACAGCGGGTTCGTCACGTTCGTACCGATGCTGCCGGAGTCGCGCCGCTCGAAACGGACCAGGCGGAACACCTTCTGGTAGGTCCCCGTCAGCGGATCGATCGGATCGAGGTACGGCTTCATCTTATAATAAGTGTTGAACTCGCCGTAGGGGGAATTCTCGGACTGGCCGTTGCTGAAGGTGAACTTGTTCGAGATGCGGAGTCCCTTCCAGTTGTAGTCGATCTTCAAGGCCGCGCCGTAAGACCTTCTCAGCGAGCCTTTCATGACACCGTCATTGTCGTTGTACGTCAGGTCGGTTCCCCAGCGGAGTTCATTGGTGCCGCCTTCGATGGAGAGGGTGTGCTTGTGGTTGAACGCGTTCCGGACCGGCTTGGAGATCCAGTCCGTGTTGAAGCCGCGCGTGACCTGATTCATGTTGTCGAGGAAGTTGGTCAGACCGGCCGCATTGTACGGCTGCCAGTTGCTCTCCCCCACTTCGCGCGTATAGAGTCCGGCGAGGTATTCCGCCGTCAGCACCTCTTCGGAGTTCATCAGGTCGTAGGAGCTCAGGTCCGGCGCCGTCAGGGAGTAGTTCCCGGAATAGGCGACGCGGATCGCGCCCGGGGCGGGCGTCGTCGTCTCGAAGACGATCACGCCGTTCGCCGCACGCGTGCCGTAGACCGCCGTGGCGGCGGCATCCTTCAGGATGGTGACGCTTTCCAGGCGGTTGGGATCGAGGTCCACGATCGTCTGGATGTCCGTCTCGAAACCGTCGAGGATGAAGATGGGCGCGCTCGGATTGTTCTTCAGGGCGAACTCGTCCACATTCCCGGTCAGCTGGTCGAGCTGGGTGATTTCGGAGACGCCGCTGCGTCCGCGGATGTAGTACTCCGGCATCGTATTCGGGTCGGAGCCCATTTCGTTGTTGGTCACCAGGCGGACGGAAGGATCGTACACGCTGAGCGCCTTCAGGACATTGGTCGGAGAGACCCGGAGGATGTCCTCCTTGCTCACCGTCGTGGACGTTCCGGTAAAGCTCTCTTTCCGGATCTTGGCGTAACCCGTCACGACGGCATTCTCGAGCGCGTTGGCGTCTTCCTTCAGGACGACGTTCACCTGCGGGGTGGATGCGCTGACGGCGACCTCTTTCGTCTGCATGCCGAGGAAAGAGAATTCGAGGACGGGACGCTTCAGGGACGACTTGATCTGGATGACGTAGTGTCCGTTGACATCCGATGCGACACCGATGTTGGTGCCTTTCACGACGATGTTGACGCCCACAAGCGGTTCTCCCTTTTCATCGGAGACACGTCCGGATACCCGGAAATCGTTTTCCGCCTGCGCTGCGGCCGCCGGTGCTTCGCGCCCCGGCGCGGGAACGGCTTTCAGCGCCGTCCCGCACCAGAGCAGGCACAGGAATGCCACGATACAACATCTGCCGGATCTGGAGATGGCATCTTTGCTCATAAACGATTCTTTTAGATTTAAGGTTCGTTCTATACAGCTTCCTGGATGGCACAGGGGGAACCTGTTCTGCCCTGTGGGGGATCCTGGGGAAGGAAGCTCCCGCAATATACGATTTTTTTCCAACATTTCCCCGTGCACACATTTTTTTTCCTAACTTTGTATGGGGATGGAGAGTCCCATCCTGCTGAAAAGACCATCAAAATTCATTGACAATGAAAAACATAATGAAATGCCTGGCGGCCGCATTCCTGGCCGCGCTGTTGCTGGCCGGATGCGCCGGCAAGAAGACTGAAAACGCCCCCTTCCCGAAGAAACTGCCCGTCGGCGTACAGTTGTACAGTGTTCGCACCGACCTGGAGAAGGATTTCTACGGCACCCTCAAGCAGATTCGCGAAATGGGCTATGCCGGTGTGGAATTCTACGGTGAATACTACGGTAACGACGTCGTCCAGGTGAAGCGCTGGTGCACCGAACTGGGCCTCATCCCCTTCTCCAACCACGTTCCCTTCCAGCAGATGATCGACGATGTCGACAAGGTCATCGCTGAAAACACCGTCCTCGGCGTCCAGTACATCGTATTCCCCTACATGGACGAAGCCAGCCGTCCGGGCATCGACCCCGCACAGTTCAAGGAGACGGTCGCCAAGCTCGGCGAGATCGGCGCCAAGGTCCGCGCCGCCGGTTTCCAGTTGCTCTACCACAACCATGACTTCGAGTTCGTCGCCCTGCCGGACGGCACGCTCGGTTACGACGCCATCTTCAGCAGCAACGCGCGCGAAAACCTCCAGAACGAGCTTGACGTCTGCTGGGCCGACTATGCCGGGCAGGACGCCGCCGCCATCCTCGAGCAGTACAAAGGCGGTACGCCGGTCGTTCACCTGAAGGACTACAAGCTGGAGGGCCACCTGAACTCCGCCCCCTACGCCCTCATCGGCATCTCGACCGACAACACGATGAAGGACGAAGGCGGTTCCTTCGAATACCGCCCGCTCGGTTGCGGCCAGATGGACATGGAGCGGATCATCCGCGCCGCCATCGACTGCGGCACGCAGTGGCTCTGCGTCGAACAGGACGAGCCCAGCATGGGGCTCAGCCGCCTGCAGGGCGTCGCCAAGAGCGTCGAGTACCTGCGCGGCCTCGACCTGATGTAAAAAAAGGCGCAGCGTCGGCACATCTTCAGAAGATTATTCGTATATTGCACATACATTTTTGTTATTCAAACAGTTTGGCTTATGAAGAAATACTTTGCTGAAGGAATCGGGACGTTCGTCCTGACCCTGCTCGGTTGCGGAACCGCCATGTTCCTCGGCTGCGGCACGCCTGCCGGCGTCGTCGGCACGGCCATCGCTTTCGGTCTCACCGTCGTCGCCATGGCCTACACCATCGGCGGAATCAGCGGATGCCACATCAACCCGGCGATCACCCTAGCCGTCGCCCTCTCCGGCCGCATGAGCTGGAAGGATGCCTGCGGCTACTGGATCGGCCAGATCATCGGCGGCATCGTCGCCGGCGCCGTCCTGCTGCTCCTTGCCAACGTCGTCGCCGCTCCGGATCTCACCGGCGCGCTCGGTTCCAACGGTGTCGCCAATGCCGGCGGTGCGGGCGGAGCCTTCCTGGTCGAGGTGATCGCTACCTTCATCTTCGTCCTCGTCGTCCTCGGGACGACCGACGGCAAGATCGGTGCGGGCAACTTCGCGGGCCTGGCCATCGGCCTCACGCTGATCCTCGTCCACCTGGTCTGCATCAACCTGACCGGCACGTCCGTCAACCCGGCCCGTTCCATCGGCCCCGCCATCTTCGCGCAGGGACAGGCCCTCAAGGACCTCTGGGTGTTCATCTGCGCCCCGCTCGTGGGTGCCGCACTGAGCGCCTGCGTCTGGGGTGCCCTCGCACCCAAGGCCGAATAAGACCGATTCCCCATGTATCAGGGCCGCCCGCCACGACAGGCTGACGGCCCTTTTATTTAACTGAAAATGAAAAGACTCCTCTTTCTCCCGCTGCTCCTCCTGGCAGGAGCCGGACTCTCCGCACAGGAGCCAGCGGATGTCGCCGCCCTCCGCGCGCACATCGGGCACGTCATGCCCCAGAGCGTCCGCGTCCATCCCGAAGAAGACGACACCCTCATCGGACTTCCTTACCCGTACAGCGTTCCGGCCATCCGGGGCGCCATGCAGGAAATGTACTATTGGGACACCTACTACACCAATCTGGGGCTCCTTTCGCTAGGCGACGTCGAACAGGCGAAGAACAACGCCGCCGACATCCTCTACCTGATCGAGAAGATGGGATACATGCCGAACGGCTCGCACAAATCGCTGCTGTCGCGCTCGCAGCCGCCGTACGCCTGCCTGATCGTGGGGGACATCTACGAAAAGACGGGGGACAAGGAATGGCTGGCGGCCTGCCTGCCGGCCTTGGAGAAAGAATACGGCTTCTGGATGACGGAGCGCATCGCTCCCAACGGGCTGAACCGGTACGGGCACCAGCCGCTGACGAATGAAGAGATCGACGGCTTCTTCCAGGCCATCGCCTCGCGGCTGGGTGCCGACACCGCGATTCCCGCCGATGCGCGGATCGCGCAGGGCCGCCACTGGCTGGCCGAAGCCGAATCGGGCTGGGACTTCAACCCCCGTTTCGACCGGCGTTGCCTCGACTTCAATCCGCTGGACCTGAACGCCAACCTGTACATTTACGAGACGTCGATGGCCCGCTTCTGCAAGGAACTGGGTCGGGACGGCGCCCGGCAATGGAAGCAGCGCGCCCGGACGCGCCGTCACCTGATCCGGAAATACTGCCGCAACCGCGCTGACGGGCTCTTCTACGATTACGACTACGTCAACGGCAGGCATTCCGAAGTGCTTTGCGGCGCCGTCTTCAACCTGATGAACGCCGGCCTGCTCACCCGCTGCCAGGCGCGCAAGGTGCGCAAGGCCCTGCCCCGGCTGGAGCGGGAGTTCGGCATCGTCGCCTGCGAGAAAGGCGGGCCGGAGCGGCCGTTCACCTACCAATGGGACTACCCCAACGCCTGGGGCGCGATCAACTGCATGGCCGTCAAGGGCCTGGACCGGTACGGCTTCCGGGAAGACGCCCGACGGATCGCCCGGAAATACGTCGAAAGCAATGTCAAGCAGTTTGAGGGCACCGGCATGCTGTTCGAAAAATACAACGCGCTGACCGGCTGGCAGGACGCTGCCTCCGAATACGGGACCCCGGGCGACTTCATGGGCTGGACCGCCGGCACCTTCCTTTTCTGCGCAGATTACCTTTACCGTTAACATTCAGATGAAACACTCCCTCCTTCACCGAAGCCTCCTCATCCTGTCGCTTCTGCTGGCCGCCTCCGGCCTGCACGCCCAATCCTGGCCCGAAGCGGGCCCGTATTCCAAACCCGGCAGCCGCTGGTGGTGGCTGGGCTCCGCCGTCGACCGCGAAAACCTGCGCCGCAACATGCAGGAATACGCCTCCCGGGGCATCGGCGCCCTGGAAATCACCCCCATCTACGGCGTGAAGGGGAACGACGCGAACAACATTGAATTCCTCTCGCCGCAGTGGATGGAGATGCTCCGCTTCGTGGAGGAGGAAGGAAAACGCCTGGGCATCCGGATCGATATGAATTTCGGGACCGGATGGCCTTTCGGCGGACCGACGACCCCGCTGGAGGAAGCCACCTGCAAAGTCACATGGAAGGCCGACACCCTCGACGTCACCGCCCGGGGCGAGCAGCTCCGCCTGGACGTCCGCATCCCGGGGCAGGACGAAAGGTATTCCACGCTGCAGCGCGTGCTGGCCTACCCGCTCGACGCCCGGGGAAACCGCCACGGGAAATACGTGAACCTGACGGACCAGGTCGCGGACGGGACGCTCGCTTGGACGCCCCGGAAAGGCCGCTGGCTCGTTCTCGTCCAGTACTGCACCCGCACGCTGGAAGATGTCAAACGAGCGGCTCCCGGCGGTGAAGGATGGGTGATCGACCACTTCGACCCGGTCGCCGTCGCCCACTACATCCAGCGTTTCGAAGAAGCCTTCGAGCGCAGCGGTGTCCCCTACCCGGACACCTTCTTCAATGACAGTTACGAGGTGTACAAAGCCGACTGGACGCCCCGCCTCTACGAGGAATTCCTCTCCCGGCGGGGGTACGCCCTGGAAGAGCGGCTGCCCGAACTGCTGACCGGCAGGGGCGAGGGCGCCGCCCGCGTGCTCGCCGACTACCGCGAGACCTTGAGCGACCTGCTGTACGAGCACTTCACCTCGCAATGGGTGGCGTGGGCGCACGGAAAGGGCGTCCGCGTCCGCAACCAGGCGCATGGTTCCCCGGGCAACCTGCTCGACCTGTACGGCGCCGTGGACATCCCGGAAATCGAAGGCTTCGGCCTCTCGGAATTCGGAATCCGCGGCCTGCGGACCGACCCCGGGAAGACCCGCCGCAACTACTCCGACCTGTCGATGCTCAAATACGCCTCCTCGGCGGCGCACACCGGCGGAAAGCCGCTGACCAGTTGCGAGACCTTCACCTGGCTGACGGAGCACTTCCGCACCTCGCTGTCACAGTTCAAACCCGACCTCGACCTCATCTTCTGCGCCGGCATCAACCGCGTCTTCTTCCACGGGACCTGCTACTCCCCCGCCGACGATCCCTGGCCGGGCTGGAAATTCTACGCCTCCGTCGACTTCTCGCCCACCAACACCCTCTGGCGCGACGCGCCCTTCTTCACGGCCTACGCGGAGCGGTGCCAGCGCTTCCTGCAATGGGGCGAACCGGACAACGACTTCCTCATCTACCTGCCCGTCCACGACATGTGGCAGCGGCGGCAGAGCGGCCTACTGATGATGTTCGAGATCAGCAACATGGACAAGAACGCGCCGGAATTCATCGCCGTCGTACGCGCGCTGGACCGGCTCGGATACGACTGCGACTATGTCAGCGACCGGCAGGTCGCACGCATGCGGTGTGAAAACGGGGCCATCGTCACCGAAGGCGGAACGCGTTACAAGGGAATCATCATCCCCGAAGGGGCCACGCTGCCCGACGCGACGCTCCGCCTGGTCAAGCAGCTCCGGAGAAAAGGCGCCGCGGTCATCGAAGGCCTGGACGAAGAAGCCCTCGCACGTGTCGCCCGGCCGGAAGAGATGAAGCGGACCTACGGGCTGCACTGCATCCGACGCAGGAATGCGGACGGCTACCACTACTTCATCGCCAACCTGACGGGCGGCGACATCGCGGCGGACATCCCGCTCGGCGTGGACGCCGCGGCAGCGGTCCTCTATGACCCGATGAGCGGGAAGACCGGCAGCACTTCCCTGGAAGACGGCAAAGCCGGCCTGCAGCTCCGTTCGGGCGAATCCGTCATCCTGCGGACGTTCGACGAAGCCCCCGCATCCCTGCCCGCGCCTTTCGGCGGCCGGCCCGGCGCGGAAGGGATCGACCTGACTTCGAACGGATGGGACCTGTATTTCACGGAGGAAGCGCCGGCCGTCGGCCGCCAATACGCCTTCCGGACCCTCCGGACCTGGGAAGGGCTGGACGAACAGACCGCCGTCACAATGGGTACCGGGGTCTATTCCACCACGCTGCAGATGAGCAAGGAAGAGGCCGCACAGCCCTGGACGATCGACCTGGGCGACGTGCGTGAAAGCGCACGCGTGTATGTGAACGCCACGTTCGTCGGATGCGCCTGGGCCGTTCCCTTCACCCTTGACTGCGGAAGGGCCTTCCGCCCCGGAGCGAACGAGATCCGGATCGAGGTGACGAACCTGCCGGCGAACCGCATCGCGGACATGGACCGGCGTGGCGTGCCCTGGCGGAAGTTCCATGACATCAACGTCGTCGACATCCATTACAAGCACACGACCTACGAGGGCTGGGCGCCCGTCCCTTCCGGACTGGCAGGCCGGGTCGTCCTGCGCCGGACGGAAGAATGACACCGCAGTAAAAATGCCGCACCGATGATGGAATATTCATGGGAAAACCATATCTTTGCAGGATATAACGTTAGCGTATGACATTGCTGCTCATCTTCCTTTTCGGAGCCATGGCCGTTTCGTTCCTCTGCTCCCTGCTGGAATCGGTCCTGATGTCCACTCCCATTTCGTATATCACGATGAAGGAGGACGAAGGGGACCGGAACGCCGCGCTCTTCATGAAGATGAAGACGGAGCCGGACCGTCCCCTCACGGCGATCCTGTCCCTGAACACCATCGCGAACACGATCGGCGCCGCCGGTGTCGGCCAGCAGGCGACCCTCGTCTTCGGGAGCCACTGGTTCGGGCTGGTCTCGGCCGTGATGACGCTGCTGATCCTGGTCTTTTCGGAAATCCTTCCGAAGACCATCGGAACGTCCCACTGGAAAAACCTGCTGGGGCTTTCCAAAGTCATGCGCTTCCTCATCTACCTGCTCTTCCCCATCGTCTGGCTCATCGAGAAACTGCGCGACGCCATCACCGACGACGAACCCGACACCACCATCTCGCGGGAGGAAGTCTCCGCGATGGCGAACATCGGCGAGGAGGAAGGCGTGATCGACAACTCCGAAAACAAGGTCATCCAGAACATCATCAAGCTCGACGACATCAAGGCCTACGACGTGATGACGCCGCGGATCGTGGCTGCCACGGCCCCGGAATCCATGACCCTCAAGCAGTTCTACAAGCAGGACGAACTCTCGCACAATTCCCGCATCCCCGTCTGGTCGGAGTCGCCGGAGTTCATCACCGGCTACATCCTCCGGTACGACGTCCTGGAGAATCTGGCGGAAGACAAGTTCGACATGCGCCTGAAGTCGATCAAGCGCAAGATCGCCGCCTTCCACGAAGAGACCTCCGTGAGCGACATCTGGGAATCCCTGCTGAAGACCAAGGACCAGATCGCCCTCATCATCGACGACTATGGCTGCTTCCAGGGCATCATCACCCTGGAGGACATCATGGAGACGATCCTCGGCATGGAGATCATCGACGAGAATGACACCATCACCGACATGCAGCAGTTCGCGCGCGAGCGCTGGCTCAAGCGCAAGAACCAGTACAAGCAGATCGTCTTCCCGGACGAAGACGACGAAGCCTCCCCAAAACAGGACTGATCATGAGCATGGAACGACTCGCACGGCTGGCACTGTGCCTGCTGGCCGCCATCGTCTTGTCGTGCAGCAAGGATGTGCTGCCGGAAGAGCCGCAGCCGGAAGAACAGAAAGAGCAGCGGCGCGAATGGTCCGTTGTGACGGAGGAACTGCACGCCAGCCGCGACGGTATCGACATTTACGGCGTACTCCTGCGGCCGGAAGGCCGTGCGGGACGGTTGCCGACCATCATCTTCAGCCACGGGCTGCGCGGCCACTACGACGACTGCCTCCCCTATGCGGAGATCTGCGCCCGGAAGGGGTTCGCCTGCTACTGCTTCGATTTCATCGGCGGCGCACTGGCGAACCGCAGCGGCGGCTCCTATGAGGAAATGTCCATCCTTACGGAGATCGAAGACCTGGAGGCCGTCGTGGAAATGATTCTGTCAAAGCCGTTTACGGACAAGGAGCACCTGTTCCTCGCCGGCGGCAGCCAAGGCGGGCTCGTCACGGCGATGTACGCCGCCCGGTACCCCGCCGTCCCGCGCGGGCTGGTGCTGCTTTTCCCCGCGTTCAACATCCCGTCGCTGGCCGAAAGCCTCCTGGGCGTCATGTACGGAGGCGACCTGTCCGCCGTGCCGGAGAAAGTCTCGGTTGCGGGTTTTTCCGTGTACAAGAAGTACGTGGAAGACGCCGTAGGCTGGGATCCCTACAAGACCATCGGGAACTATAAGGGCAAAGTCATGATCATGCACGGGACGAAAGACCTGCTCGTCCCGCTTTCCTACAGTGAAAGGGCGGCGAACGTCTATCCGTCCGCCACCCTCATCAAACTGGAAGGGCAAGGTCATGGTTTTGACGAGGACGGGACCGTCTTCGCCACAGAACAAGCCCTTGAAAATCTGCTGTTTCCTCTTTCGGAATAACGCTTCCTAGACACAGGTGTAGCCGCCGTCCACCGGGAGGGCGACGCCCGTCACGTAAGCGGATGCCGGCGAACTCAGGAAGAGGACGGTCGTGTCCAGCTCTCCTTCGTTGCCGTAACGCTCGAGCGGAATCACGCGGTGCGCATAGTCCTGGAAGAACTCGGAATCCAGCGTTTCCTGCGTGAGCGGCGTGTAGAAATAGCCGGGGCAGACCGTATTGACGGTGATGCCGTATTTCCCCCATTCCGCCGCAAGACCGCGGGAAAGGTTCACGACACCGCCCTTGGCGGCATGGTACGGCGAGCACGGCGCGATCTTGTTTCCGACCAGTCCGTACATCGAAGCGATATTGATGATGCGGCCATATCCGGCAGGGATCATCGCCTGCTTGGCGACGGCGCGGGCGACGCGGAAGGAGCCGAAGAGGTCGATCTGCATCTCTCCCTCGAACTGGGCGTCGGTGATGTCTTCCGCCGGCGCGACGGCGCCGGTACCGGCATTGTTGACGAGGATGTCGATGCGGCCGAAGCGGTCCATCGCCTGCTTTACCATCGCCTCCACCTGCTCGGTGGAAGTGATGTCACAACGGATCGGAAGGGCTTCCACACCATAGGCGGTGCGGAGTTCCGCCGCCACTTCTTCCAGTTTCTCCATCCTGCGCGCGATCGGGACGATGTTGCATCCCTGGCTCGCCAGCGCTTTCGCCATCTGCACGCCGAGACCGCCCGAGCACCCTGTGACGATGGCGACCTGACCGCTGAAATCAAAATAATTTTTCATAAAAGAATAATAGAATATTATGTGGTCCGGCAAAGATAATAAAAAATAACAAAGAAACCGCCCCTGGAGAGATTCCAGAGGCGGTTTTGGTGGTGTCGGCAGGAGTCGAACCGGCGACACATGGATTTTCAGTCCATTGCTCTACCACCTGAGCTACGACACCATTCCCTTTCGGGATTGCAAAGATAGGCAAAATTCCTTCGCCTGCAAATTTTTTCTGCAATATTTTCCCGCCAAAACAGAAAAATCAGATGCGGACCACGTCCAGGCCGGCCAGGAAGGCGAACTTTTCGAGGGTGTCTGCCAGATGACCGACGCCGATGGCGCAATGGTGCGAAGGGCCTGCCTTGCTCCAGCGGTCGATGAAGGCACGCGCTCCGCACGGGAAGCGGTAACGGCTGTTCGTGTTGCCGATCTGGAGGGTTTCGCCGGGAACGGACTCCCCTTCCGCGACGAGCAGCGATGTCTTGCCGTCCCGTTCGCAGACGGAGAGGAAGGTCACGTCACCGTGACGCACCGACATCTGGATGGAAAGCCCCTTGCCGGGTTTGCCGTGATAGACCGGCAGCGGTACCAGCTTGACCCGCCCTTCGGCAATGGCCGAATGTGCCGGGCCGTCATGTCCCCACATGACCACGTCGTCATTGAAATCCATCGCATAGGGCTCGGAGAAGGAACCGCCGGCGCCCAGCAGGGAGAGGATCTTCATCGCCTGTACGTTCTTGATCTCGCACTCGCCGGCCACGGGGATGCCGGCGCCGGTCAGCAGGGTATTGCCCGCGATGACGGAAGTGACGATGTTCTCGTAATCGTTGCCCCGGTAGCCCTCGTAATAGTACGCCAGGGAGCCCAGGCGGTGCGCCGCGACCAGTTTGTCGAGGGCGACGGAGGTCCGGGCGGCACGGTCCAGTTCGTACTCCTCGCAGGCGGGGACGACCTCGAAGACCGTCTCGAATTCCTGCCGCTTGCGCTGGACCTCCTCGGGGGTGGCCGCGTCACGCAGGGCCTTCAACTCGCACATTTCCACATGCTCGATGTGGGTGCCGAAAGCGATCGACTGGAGGGTCGTGTCGGTATAGACGTCCAGCATGCCGCCGTAATAATGGCCGAGGATACCGAGACGGTTCTCGCGCATGCCAGCGACGGCACGGGCCGCATCGATCCAGGCGCCGATCTGTTCCCAGACATACGCCTCCTGCAGATACCCGGTGACGATGTCGTAGCGGATGCCGGCCCGGCCGAGCACGCAGGCGAACTCCGGCGCGGAACAAGCCTGGCAGTGGGCCAGCCACTCGCCCGTCATCTTGCCGCGGTCTCCCAGGCCGTTGATGTAGGTGTAGTCGATGGCCGGTTCCGGCTGCACGTTCAGCAGGATGACGGGGACCCCGGCGCGCCGGGCCATCGGAAGGAGGGTGGAAGAAAGGGCGTACGTGGAGATGAAGACAAAGAGCATCTCGACGCCGGCCGCGCGGAAGCGCTCCCCGGCAGCGACCGCCTTGTCCTCGTCGTCCACCAGGCCGGCATCCGTCACGTCGGCGCCCGCCTCCGCCATCTTGCGGCAGATTTCCCCTTGATACCCCAGCAACCGCGACAGGAGGCCGTCGAACTGCTGCCAATAGGTGTTCAGGCCCACGCCGGCCAGACCCACCTTGACGTGTTTCTTTTCCATAAACGCGAAATTTCAATCGATTCTCCGGTAAAGATACAAAAATTTCTTGTAGCGAAGAAAACCATCGGAGGCCCGCTCCTCAGCCAGTACAATGAGACTACCAAATGGCTGAAGCAGCGTTTGACCCGTCCGCAGAATCAGGGACAAGGCCGGCATAACAGGTAAGGAACTAACCTACCATTGCAGCCGCCACACGGCTGCGACACTGGCCATCTCCGCGGGTGCGGAACTCTATTCGGTGAGCAAGATCCTCGGTCATCGGAATCTAGTGTCAACGCAGGTCTATGCCAAGGTGAACCTTGAGAAGAAGATAGAGACAGTCAATCTGACCAAGGGTGTGTTCGTTTAACGATGTTCCGCGATAGCATCGCTTATTCCAGTTGAATTCAGTATCTTTGCATACCTAACGCGATTGCCTTATGGACAGAATAGAATCCAAATACCGCCAAGCCGTTGAACTCATCAAGAAGGCTATTCTCCAAAGCCAATACAACGCCATTCGCCTTGCTAACCAGGAGCAATTACAGTTATATTTTGCGATCGGCCGATACATCTCGGAGAATTCGCGTACTGGCTATTGGGGTACCGGAGCCTTGGAGATAATTAGCCGTCAATTAAAAGAGGACCTCCCGGGACTGATGGGCTTCGGCGTCAGCAGCCTCAAGAACATGCGCTTGTTTTATGAGGCCTGGTCCATAGAGTCTCCTAAATCGCCAACCGCGGTTGGCGATTTACAAGTATCTGATCCAGAATCGATTGCAATTCGCCAATCGGGATTGGCGAATTTTGAGGGGTTCCCATTGGAAGAGTTTCTGGCCGTCCCGTTCACGCATCATATCCGGATTCTGGAGAGGGTGAAGGAACGTGATGCCCGTTTGTTCTATATCCGCCACACGGCTCTGTCCCACCTCTCAAAGGAGGCACTTCTCAAATCAATAGCAGAAGACGATTTTCATCACCACAGTGTCTTGTCGAACAACTTCCTCAACACCATCCCGGATGCCAAGAGCGCTCGCCGTGCCCTTCGTGCTTTCAAAGATGAGTATCTGCTGGACTTTATCAATACGGAAGAACTGGATGCGGGTGACATCGAAGACGTCGACGAGCGTGTACTGGAGAATGAGATTGTGAACAATATCCGCGATTTCATACTGCGGTTCGGCCAGGATTTCCTATTTATTAAGAATCAATACGCCGTTGAAGTGAAAGGCCATACTTTCAAGATTGACCTTCTGTTCTATAACCGGGAACTGGGATCACTCGTGGCTGTGGAATTGAAACGAGGACCCTTCAAGACCGCCTATCTGGGCCAGTTGAACAGCTATTTGACCGTCTTGGATGATTATGTCCGTAAGCCTAACGAGAACCCTTCCATTGGCTTGATTCTCTGTAAGAGCGCAGACAAAGCCATTGTCGAGTACCTTATCAAGGATTACAACAAACCTATGGGCGTAGCTACTTTCCGAACGAAGGAAGACATGCCGGAGAAGTTCCGAAAGGCATTGCCGGACATCGAAGAACTAAAGAAACTCCTTTAGAAATATCGCTTTCCCCTCGTTCTTCAACCGTAAGACAGTTGGAGGGCGTATCCTGCGAGGTGGATACGCCCTCCAACATATCTCAACGGCCTGCGGCCGTTTTCTGGGGCTTCGCCCAAGTCTTGAGTCTTTGATGCTGACCGCATTCGCAGTCAGCAGGACGGCTGGGCTGATAGCCCATGCAAGCCGTTATTGCTCTGCAATGAACCGGCAGCGCCTCGGGAGAGCACAAGCAAACTTGGCTCTCAGCTCGGCTTGCACGGTTATTCTGAGACGGGACGGACCGAGTAACCGATGTAGCGGCTGTTGTTGAGCCTGCTCACTTCTCCGGAACCGAAGGACACGTCCCTCGCGCTGTCCGAGTAGCTCTCGCCCAGGGAGGAAGACCAGTGGTGCCCGCTGGAGCCGGCAGGTATGGAATGAGAACCGGGGGTTCTGCGAGGATGACGCGTAAATAATACGTTAAGGCTCCGCCTGCTGAGGTAGCAAACGGAGCCTTTATAGCATAATTTAGAGTGGCAACGAGCTTCATCGAGCTCAATAAAGAAATCGGGTCCAATCGTTATTACTCCACTCCCCGCACGACGATGGTGCACTTGGCACTCACATCCTGCCAGGGGCTTTCGAACGTGATGGTCACGGGGATGCTCATCTCGCCCATAAACTGGACTTCGCTGGTATAATCAACCACAAAATATGGCATCAGCGACCCAGCCGAATTCTGCTCATTCGAGAAACTGACACCGTCGGCGCTATATTTCACACCTATAAGGGATTTGAGATCAACCGGAACTTCAGCGGTGGCAATGGTGGCCTTGGGCGTGATGCTGTAGGCCTGCCGGGAGGACACGCCGCTGATGTAACCATTTCCTTTAGAGGCAGCCGTGGCATTGGGGGCCGCGTCGCCCGTAATCCAGTCGTTATCTTTGAATACATCAAAGGAAACACCTTGCGGACGGTTGTCCTTCAGGGCCAGTCCGGTCACGTCGGCCAACGCCACCACGTACTTCTTATTCTCGTCGAGCGTAATGGTGTACGTATCCCTCGCCAAGGTCATTTTCTGGAACGGCTGCCAGGCGACGATAGCGTAGGAACTGTAGTCAAGCTCCTCTTCCGGATAGGTAACAGAAGCTTTGGGCTTGGAGAAACGGGTCGGAAGCGGGGTCTTGATGCCGTCGGAGTTAAGGAAGAGTTTACCCTCCACCCGAATGAACGGCTCTTTGCTTTTATAATAGAATACGGTCGGGCTCTTCCACAGGCTGCTGTGGTCAGTGGTGCCGATGGTGCTGAATTTCGCGGACAGTCCGGCGGCGGCTATGTCCGTGTCTGTCATGATGTTGTCATTTTCGTCCACCACGTTGAATGCCAGTTCTACTAGATTCAAAGGACTGATATCGTATTTCTTCAGGGCATATCTGTTTGATATATCACCGTCTCCGTTCAGATAAGACGGATATGCCTGGGTCCACCAGGTCACGGAGCCGTCATTGACGGGGAAGTCACGGTAAGTGATGAATGATGTCCTCTCATACTTTGCGTTGAAGGTATAGTACGTCAGGTGGACGAAATCGTATCCGGGGTTGACGACACGGTCCTCGATGGCGGTCTTGATGGCTTCGAGGATGTCACTGTAGTCGGTAAGGCCGTCGATGGCTTTGAAGATGTCATCCAGGGCCTTGGTGACGTTACCTGTGAGGGCGGTGTTGGTGCCGTCAACCGCCAGAGTGACCTTGTCGATGGCAGCCACGACGCCATCAATGGCGCCGTCCAGGCCGTCCACGCTGCCTTTGATTGACTCGAGGGCGCTCTTGAGCTCACCGAGGGCCGTCTTCTGGTCCGTAAAGCCGACTTTCAGGGCCGCCTCGATGAGGTCGAGTTTCGTCTCCAGGCTTGTGGTCTGGCTCTTGATGGCCGTCTCAATGGCCGCAAGTTTCTCCTCAAGACTGCCGGTAAGGGATTCAATGGCGGTCTGGATCAAGCCGTCGGTGGCCTTGCTGTCGGCAAAACCGTTCTTGACGGCGGCCTCGATCAGGGCAAGCTTGTCCGTCAGGGATTTGTTGACGTTGTTGATGGCATCAATAATGCCGCTGTAGTCGGAAGTAAGGGTGATGTTGATCTCCGGATGTTCGTTCTCGCAGGAGGTGAAGGTCAGCGGGGCGGCAGTGCCCAGGAGAAGGAGCGCTCCCAGCAGGCCGCTGGTGATGGATCTGAACTTGAACTGTTTCATGGTCGTATTTTTTTGATTATTATCTGTTTTCCTATGCAGAGTCTATTTGGTGAGGACGACTTCCGCCTTGCGGGCGATAACGCTGAAGGCTTCCTCGCCGGTGAGGAGACTCTTTCCCCGGCCTTCGACGCTGCCGATCCGGGAGCCGTCGATGCCTTGGCCTATTAGATAGTCACGCAGCGCCTCGGCACGACTTTGGGAGAGCGGCATGTTGATGCCGTCGTTTCCTGTGTGGTCCGTCCACCCCAGGATGTCAAAGCGGGCGGAAGGATTCGCCTTCAGCAGCGATACAAGAGTGGATAGGGCTGAAGCGTTTACCTGCGCGTCAAGTGTTGCGGATCCCCTCTCGAAGGTGACATAGGGCAGCATCTCGTCCGTAATCGAGGCAGAGACGGGCACTTCGATCCGCTTCTCGACGGGTTTTTCAACGATCTTCTCCACATAGACGGTGTCGTGGATCGGAGCGATGTAGCCGGGATCAACCGCTAGCCTGGACTGTTTCGCGCGATAGCGCTTACCTGTCAGGTTGAATACGAGGCCGGCCTTGGCATAGGCCTGATGCCTGGGAGCGAGTTCCGTCTTTCCGGGCACGAAGCGGTAGCCGCCCCCGATGCTGAGGGCGACCTGCGGAAGGAAGGCGTATTCCAGTGACAGCGTGACCGGGATGAACGGGGCGTTATACTTGTGCGCCTCGTTGTGTCCGCCGACGCGGATGGTCTGCTTGTCCACGCTAATCGCGTTCGATACGCTGACATTCCAGGTGTTGCCCTGCGAGAAAAGGAATCCGAGTCCGGTACCGAGCCAGAGGCCTACGCGACCCGGTCCCTTGCCCCGGCCAAGCAACTCGACCAGGTCGAATTCCCCGGTCAGCGACGCTCCGTGGAAACGGGTCTTGAAGTCGCGGTAAACCGTGCCCTCGGCACTCCCTGTGACCACTCCCGTCCCGGTCAGGGGTTGGAGTGAGGTGAACAGCTGTTCACGGATCATGCGGGTGTAGCTGTAATCCGCACCGATCCGGACCCATGGCTTGATGTTAACCAGCAGGCCTGCTCCGGCATAGGGTTGCAGGAGATTGATCTGATTGGCCCCGACATTCTCGAAAGAAGAGCCGAAGGCCCATGACGCGCCCCCGTCCAGACGGAGGCCGACGGTGCCAGTGCGCGCATCCCGGTATGGGTCCTGCGCGCGGAGGCCTCCTGCGGCGGGTAGGAGCAGCAGGAGGACCAGCAGCAGCGGGAATTTGTTCTTGGTCTTTAGCATCGTATGGATGGTTTAGAGATGATGGTGCACGCGGAACCGCCGCACCGGGAACGGGTCCACGGCGCGGCGGATATATTCTAAAGTATTATCTCTCAGGGATTTACCCCCCCCCGGAACCGGGAAGGAGACGAGGCTTATCGCATGGCTGTTGTCATATCCTCGTTTCATCATAGGTAGCGGTCTTTGCCTAAGATATTCAAATATAAGACTTTTTGCGGTCACCCGCAAATTTTTGTGCCTGGTCGGATAGAATTCTCGGCGATAGCCGTCATGGCATTTTGGCCCGTTGATATACATCTTATTCCCCGCCGCCCCTCTTCATTCCTGGCGGGAATCGAAAAGATACAATAAGAATGTCACAAAAATGAATTACTTTTGTATACTTGGAAGAATCTCCGATGCCGACCGTTTCCTACATACACGTCATCCTGCCGCTCCGCCTCGCGTGGGAGCCTGTCTACGCCCTTCCGGACGACCCCGCAAGGCCGTCGGTCGAGGTCGGGACCCGGGTTGAAGTGGACTTCGCGGGGAAGGCGTACACGGGCGTCGTCAGCGTTGCGCCTGCGGACGCGCCGCCCGCCGGCGTCCCGGCGGAACGGATCAAACCCGCGGGACGGATCGCTGCAGAACTGGCGCCCGTTTCGGAGGAAGAGATCGCCCTCTGGCGGCAGGTCGCCGACTACTACCTCTGTACGGTCGGAGAAGTGTACAAGGCCGCCTATCCCGCCGGGAAGACAGGCATGGAACACGACAAGGCCCTCGCCGACCGGCGCCGCCAGGAGCGGGAAGACAACCTGCGGGCCGAGCAGGATGAAAGGCGCCGGGCCAAGGCTGCGCGGCTGGACGCGCGCATCGCCGCACTGGACGAAAAGATCCGGCGCGCCCGCAGCGAAGAGACGAAGCGCAGGTACACCGAAGCGCAGGAAGCTGCCCGCGCGGAAAGGGCAGCCCTGGCGGCCGTTCCCGACAAGGAAGCGGCCGCACCGGAGTCCTTCCCCGCACAGCAGCCCGTCATCCGCCTGTCGACGGCCCAGGAAAAAGCCTGTGCGGCCATCCGCGGCCATTTTGCCGCCGGGCGGACGGCCTACCTGCACGGCGTCACCGGTTCCGGGAAGACGGAAATCTACCTCAAACTGGCCCAGGATACGCTCCGCGAAGGCAGGAACGTCCTGTACCTGGCCCCGGAAATCGCGCTCAGCCGCCAGCTGGAGGAGCGGATCGGAGCCCTCTTCCCGGACACGTTCTGCGTCGCCCATTCCGGCGAGAGCGCCGCGCGGCGCCGCGACGCCGCCGACGTGGTCCGCCACCGGCCATACCTGGTCCTGGGCACGCGCAGCGCCGTTTTCCTGCCGCACCGCAACCTTGGTCTCGTGATCGTGGACGAGGAGCAGGATGTCTCCTACAAGCAGGACTCCCCCGCCCCCCGCTACAACGGCCGGGAGACCGCCATCATGCTGGCGAAGATCCACGGAGCGCACGTCGTCCTCGGGTCCGCCACTCCCTCGATGGAGGCCCTGTACAACTGCCAGGCCGGACGCTTCTTTCCCGTCCCGCTCAAGGAGCGGTATTACGCCGCCGCCGATGCGGACGTCATGCTGATCGACACGGCGGCCGAGCGGCGGAAGAACGGCATGGCCGGCAGCCTCTCCCTGAAACTCGTCGAGCAGATCCGCAACTGCCTGGACGGCGGCGGGCAGGCCATCCTCCTGCGGGAGCGGCGTTCCTACAGCCCCGCCCTCCAGTGTACCGCCTGCGGGGAAATCGTCAAATGCAGCCGCTGCAATGTACCGGTCAGCCTGCATGTCCGCGCAGACGGGAGCCAGGCCATGGTCTGCCATTACTGCGGGCGCACGACGCCCTACACGGGCCACTGCCCCTCCTGCGGCGGAGACCTCGCCCCGCTCGGAGCGGGCACGCAGAAGATCGAAGAAGAAGTCAAGGCGCTGTTCCCCGACCGGCGCATCGCCCGGCTGGATAGCGACGCCGCCCGGAGCCGTTCCTTCGAGAAGGACACCCTCCGGCGGTTCTCCGCCGGTGAAACCGACATCCTCATCGGGACGCAGATCCTCTCCAAAGGATTCGATTTCAGCGGGCTCCGCCTGGTCGCCGTCCTCCAGGCCGACTCCATCCTCGGCCAGCAGGACTTCCGCGCCGACGAAAAGGCGATGCAACTGCTGGAACAGTTCCGCGGCCGGTGCGGACGGCGCGCCGAGAAAGGACTGTTCGTCATCCAGACCGCACGGCCCGACCATCCTGTCTACCGTGCCTTCGTCGACAGCGCCGCGCAGGAAGCCCAGCGGGAGCGGCTGCTCGCAGAACGGAAAGCGTTCGGGTACCCGCCCTACAGCCGGGAGATCGTCGTGATCTGCAAGGACTCCGTCGAAGACCGGGCGGAACGGATGATGCGCGCCCTCGCCGCCCGTCTGCGCGACGGAGCGGACGGCCTCCCCCGGAGCGCCGTGGTCGTAGGACCGTACGCCCCGCCCGTCGACAAGGTGTCGGGCGCCTTCCTGCGCCACATCCGGATCCTCCTCCGAAAGGACCGGGAACTCGCCGCCGGCAAGGAAAAGGTCGCGGAAATCACCGCCGGATTCGAAAAAGAATGGAAATATTCGGGGCACATCGCCCTGGACGTCGATCCGGTTTGACGATTTTTACTATATTTGTATTTTTGAAAAGAGTGCTATCATCGATATGGGAAAGGTCATTGCCATCGCCAACCAGAAAGGAGGAGTCGGGAAAACGACGACCGCCATCAACCTGGCTGCCTCGCTCGCCGTACTGGAAAAGAAAGTCCTGATCATCGACGCGGACCCGCAGGCCAATACGACGTCCGGTTTGAATTTTCCACCGGAGGACGGCCAGCACAGGACATTGTACGAGGTGATGATCGGGCAGATCGACATCACGGACGCCCTGTTGCAGACGGAGGTGCCCAACCTCCACATGGTCCCTTCCCACATCAATCTCGTCGGCGCCGAAATCGAAATGCTCGACACCGAGAACCGGGAGTCCGTCCTCCGGGAGCGGATCGCCCCGATCCGGGACGGCTACGACTACATCATCATCGACTGCTCCCCCTCCCTGGGGCTGATCACCATCAACTGCCTCGGCGCGGCTGATTCCGTGATCATCCCGGTCCAGCCGGAGTTCTTCGCGCTGGAAGGGCTCGGGAAGCTGCTCCAGACGATCCGCCTGGTGCAGAACGGCGTCAACCGCTCCCTGACCATCGAAGGCTTCGTCGTGACGATGTTCGACGGCCGTACCAAGGTGCACACCCAGGTCGTAGGCGAGCTGAAGGAGCACTTCAAGGACATGGTGTTCAAGACGATCATCCAGCGGAACATCCGGCTGAGCGAAGCCCCTTCGCACGGAAAGCCGATTATCCTGTACGACGTCAACAGCAACGGTAACTGGAACTATCTCAACCTCGCCAAGGAGGTACTGGAGAAGAACGAATAAGGAGGTTTTTATGGCCAGCAAGCAACCGAGAGGACTGGGGAAAGGGCTCGGCGCCCTTCTCGGAGAAATCGGAGCGGAGACGGAACCCCGCCGCGCTCCGGTCGGATATGTCAACAAGGAGATCGCGGGTGTCCGTCCGGCCCAGGACCGGGGAGACATCCTCCGGATTCCCGTCGACAGGATCGAACCGAATCCCTTCCAACCCCGTACCGCCTTCGATCCCGCGGCCTTGGAAGAGCTTGCCCAGTCGATCCGCACGTTCGGACTGATCCAGCCGATCACCGTCCGCAAGAAGGCCGACGGTCATTACCAGATCATCAGCGGCGAACGGCGTTTCCGCGCCTGTTCCATGACGGGGATGGACCTGATTCCCGCCTATGTGCGGGAGGCGGACGACCAGGGCATGCTGGAAATGGCCATCGTGGAGAATGTACAGCGGTCCGACCTCGACCCGATCGAAGTGGCGCTCAGCTACCGCCGCCTGATCGAGGAATGCGACCTCACGCAGGAGCAGATGGCTTCACGCGTGGGCAAGAGCCGCGTTTCCGTCACCAACTACCTCCGCCTGCTGCGGCTGCCCGCGAAAGTGCAGCACGACCTGAAAGTCGGGCTTCTCAGCGTCGGGCACGCCAAGGCGCTGCTGGCGCTGGAAGACCCGTCGGACCAGGAGGCCCTCTGCGACCTGGCGGTCAGCGGCGGCCTGTCCGTCCGGCAGCTGGAAGAGAAGGTCCGCGCGCTCCTGCGGGAGCCCGCCGCCCCGGCTGCAGCCGGTACGGAAGCGCTTCCGGAGCCGTATTACCGCATTCTGGAGCACATCGGCAAATATTTCGACAGCAGCATCAGCCTGAAGCGGACGCCCTCCGGAAAGGGGACGATGACCATCCGGTTCGGCTCCGACGAAGAAGTGGACCGCTTCCTCAAGGCCCTCGATGACGCGAACCTTTAATGCCTTGCCATGAACGGACGGATACGCAAGATACTCCTTCTCCTGGTCTGCCTGGCTGCCCTCCCGGCGGTTTCCCGAGCCCAGTTCAAGGAAGAAGCGTTCAACCAGTCCTATGTCAATCCAGCCGACAGCACCGCCCAGAAGGACTCTGTCGACAAAATGTGGACCTTCCGGGAATTCTACCGGGGTGTCACCCACAAGGACTCCCTCCGGATCGGCTCGATGTTCGCCGGCGCTACCGTCTTTATCGGTGCGGAACAGATCTACAACCGGCAGTACTGGAAACTTCCCATCGTCTACGGCGGACTCGGCGCCACCGTCGGGCTCGGCTTCCACTTCCGGCAGCAATACAAGGCCGACGAAACGCAGACCCATGCCAAGGACATGGCCACCCTGATGTTCGCCAGCGCCGGCCTGATCTACTGGGGGACGCTGATGGACGGCGTGGTGAACTACAAGCGGGATGTCCCGAACCAGCCGGGCAAGGCGACGTTGTACTCGATCCTCCTCCCCGGCCTCGGACAGGCGTACAACGGGGAATACTGGAAGATCCCCATCTACTGGGGCGGACTCATCGGCTCGTACCACTTCTATTCGACGAACAACACCAATTACAAGCGCTACAAGCGCATCCATAACGAAGCGACGAACCCGGAGGTGGAATACACCGGCGCCATCACGGCCGAACGCGCGGTCTATTACCGCGACGTATTCCGCCGCTTCCGCGACTACTCGACGGTGGCGATGATCGGATTCTACCTGCTGCAGGTGATCGACGCCAACGTCTTCGCGTACATGCAGGATTTCGAAGTGAACGATGATCTGTCGATGCGGGTCACCCCCACCGTGATCACACCCTATACGAACTATGCGATGAATACCGGCAGGGACGGAGCGGGTTTCCGCATGCCGTCCGCCGCTCCGGGCGCAGAGGCCCTGGGCATGCGGATCGGATTCACATTCTAACAGAAAGAGAGAGAAGAGATGCTGAGAAAACATCATAGGAACTGGCTGGGAGGACTGGTCGCCGCATGCATGGCATTCCTGGTCGCCGTCCCCGCCGAAGGACAGATTTTTCGCGGAAAGAAGAACGACAGGGAAGAACGTGCGCAGATGCAGGAGAAGATCGACTCCCTGTACCGGGAGATCGCACGGCTGCAGATGAACCTCGCTTCCCGCGACAGCATCGTGGCCGAGATCGCCGAGATCCTCGAAGAGAACGACGACCGCTCCTACCCCGACAGCCTGCTGGAGAAAGAATACTCCCCGGAAGTGACCGACAGCCTCATGAACGTCTGGTACCAGCAGAACAAGCAGCTGGACAACGACGAGCTGGATGCGTACAACATGGATTCCATCCATTTCACTTCCAGCGTATCCGATTCCGTGCTCCTGGGCCGGCTTGAACGGATGAACTCCTTCATCACCCTTCCCTTCAACCAGACCGTACGCAACTACATCGTCCTGTATTCGGAGAAAATGCCCGCCAAGATGAAGAGCATGCTGGGGCTCTGCGAATACTACATGCCGATCTTCGAGGAGACTTTCAACAAGTACAATCTGCCGGACGAACTCAAGTACATGGCGATCATCGAGTCGGCCCTGAATCCGACGGCCGTTTCGAGGGTCGGGGCGAAAGGCATGTGGCAGTTCATGCTCCGCTCCGCGAAACTCTATGGCCTGGAGATCAATTCCTATGTCGACGAGCGGCTCGACCCCTTCAAATCCGCCGATGCAGCGGCGCGCTACCTGGAAGACTCCTACAAGATGTTCGGCGACTGGAGCCTGGCCATTTCGTCCTACAACTGCGGCGCCGGCAACGTGAACAAAGCCATCCGCCGGTGCGGCGGGAAGCGCGACTTCTGGTCGGTCTACGACTACCTGCCCCGCGAAACCCGCGGCTACATGCCCGCCTTCGTCGGCGCCATGTACGCCATCAACTACAGCAAGGAGCTCGGCCTGGTGCCCGACAGTTCACCGCTGCCCGCCCAGGTGGACACCTTCCTGATCCGGAAGAACCTGCATTTCGGACAGATCCACGAGCTGGTCGGCATTCCGATCGAAGTGCTCGAGAGCATGAACCCGCAGTACATCCGCGACATCATCCCCGGCAACAGCAAGGAATACATCCTCCGCATCCCCTACTCCTATTCCGGGGAATTCATCGCCCATGAAGACTCCCTCTATACCTACAAGAAAGACTTCTACTTCGATCCGCAGACGCTGACCCCGTCCAAGACGACCCGTTCCACGCCCGCCGCGTCCGGCAACGGCGGCGGCACCATCGTCTACAAGGTGAAGAGCGGAGACAGCCTCGGCAAGATCGCCAAGAAATACCATGTTACCGTCAAGCAGCTGAAACAGTGGAACAAACTGCGCAGCGACGTCGTGCGCATCGGTCAGCGGATTACCATCTACACGGGTGGCGGTGCGCCGGCGGCATCCGCCTCGACGGCCAAACCTGCCGCACAGCAGGCACAGGAAACGGCTCCTGCCTCCGGCGGATCCACGTCTTATACGGTCAAGAAAGGCGACACGCTCAGCTCGATCGCCCGGAAATACGGGGTTTCCGTCCAGGCGATCATGAAGGAGAACAACCTGAATGGCAGCAACATCCAAGTTGGCAAAACGCTCCGGATCCCGGCCCGGTAATCATCGCAGCACATACACGGCTTGCAGTTTTGCTTCGAAACGGGCAGGCCGGCGGACCGCACCCCAGGGGCATGCGGTGTATGAGACGCGTGCATAGAGCCGAAGCGTCCGGCGCCATTCCTCCGACAGGCGCAGCCGCCGGCAAGCGAACAGGCTGACGGCATATCCTCTTCCATAATAGGCCGGCACGGTAAAGTTCTCCGGCGCATCCCGTTCATAACTGTAGATGCGGTCGTCCCAATGATCGATCCGGAAAAGGGTTCCCCGGCCGTACAAGGCCCAGCGTTCCGCCTTCCGCCCGACGTCGGCATAGGCAAGGAAGGCCGCGCTCCGGCAGAGCATGCCCTCCGCCCGGAGACGGTACGTCCAGCCCGGAGGTGCCCCGTCCCAATCCACGCGCAAACCGGTTTTCCAAAAGAGCAGTTCCCCGGGACGCAAACGCTCCGTTATCTTGATTGTAAGCATCGACTTATCAGAAAGTTGCAAAGGATATCTTCCGTAAAACTTCCACTGCCGGGAAGCGGAGTCAACCCCTTTACCGGCATAATCTGCCGTCACGGACAAGTCCTTCCATTTCCAGCCGAACGCGACCCCGCACTCCCCCTGTTTGCGGCTCCACGTCCGGACGGGCTGTCCCCAGGAGGTGCCGAACTGCGGCGGGCAAAAACGACCAACGACGGAGACCCGGTGACTCTTCTCGACCGGGAAGACCGTACCGGCCACGGCTGCCGGGCCGCGGGATCTGCCGTCCGCGGCCACTTCCGCGAAAAAGTCGGCGCCGCGCAGGCAAAGACGCCCTTCCAGGGAGACCACATTCCCGCCGAAAACGGTCGCCGAGACCTGCCCGGAACGTCCGTACCAGGCCAGGTTCGCCCCGGGGAGGACCCGTCCGACGGCGTTCCCTTCCCACAGCCCCGGCAGGGACACGAAGCCTGAAAGGATGAAGCGGCCGAACTGGACGTCGCCCGCCAGGCCGCGGTGCATACCCGCCGGAGAAAAGGAGCGGCAGGGATACAAGCCGGACGGCCTGCGCACAAACGACGCCGGATCCGAAAAACCGGCCAGCGAAAAACCGCTCCACAGGGCGAGTCCCTGGCCGAAACGGGCGCCGAAATCACCCAGGATCCATTTGCCAGGATGCCTTCCGGAGGTGCGGTGCAGCAGGTGGACGGCTGTCAGCGAGGGCGGGAAAAACGGCTTCTCCGCCGGCGTTTTCACTCCGATGAACGCGCTCCAGCGGTCGCCCCTTGTCAGCGTATTCTTCAGGCCGTACCGGAGGCCGGAAGGCCCGCCTGCACAGCGCAGCAGTGTTTCCTGTCCTGTCCGGAGGGAGTCGGGACGCTGGCCGGGAAGGCGGGCGGACGCCAGGGACAAGCAGGGACGGAGCATCCGGACGTTCTCTTCCCCGAAACCGTCGACGGCGGCCAGTTCCGTGAAAGAGAGGATGTCGCCGTGCGACTGCCGGTAGTCGAGGAGCGAGGCCACCTGATAAGGCGTGAGCAGACCGCTTTCGAGCAGCCGGGCGCGCGGCAGCAGGTTGACGGCCAGGGGATGACGCAGCCAGTATGTCAGCCGCTCCATCTCGCCCTCGTCCAGGTCTTCTGCATCCCGGACACCGGCCAGCGGCAGGAGGGCGGCCACCTCCGACGCCTCCTGGGCTGATACGACGCAGACCGGCCAACAGGCCCAGAGGGCCAGAAAAAAAAGGAAGTTTCTCATTGTCCGCAAGTTTGGGTACGCGAAGATAAGGCAAGGACAGAAAAAAAGGCAGGAGAAGCACAAAGAAGTTTCTGTTTCTTTAAGTTTTTGCTAAATTTGTTCTTTCAAAACGGCCACATCATGGGAAACGTAAAACTGTACGACAAATCCTTCAAACCCTTTATCCCCTACGAGAAGATCGAAAAGGCGATTGACACCGTCGCCGCGCAGCTCAACCGCGATTTCGTGGGAAGAGGCGAGATCCCCGTCCTGCTGTGCGTGCTGAACGGGTCCATCCTGTTCACCGCGGAACTGATGAAGCGGGTCACTTTCCCCTGCGAGGTGATTTCCATCAAGCTGACTTCCTACTACGGGACGACCTCCTCCGGCAAGGTGCGGGAGGTGATGGGCATGACCGGCTCCGTCGAAGGGAAGACCGTCATCGTCGTGGAGGACATCGTCGACACCGGTACCACCATCGTCGACCTCGACCGGATCCTCAAGGAGAAAGGGGCCAGGGAAATCCGTTACTGCACCATGCTCCTCAAGCCCGGCGCCTACAACAAGGACATCAAGCTGGACTACGTCGCCATGGAAATCCCGGACGACTTCATCGTCGGCTTCGGGCTGGACTACGACGAACTCGGCCGCAACAGCAAGGATATTTACGTATTAGATAAGGATATTACGATGAAGTACTTCATTTTATTCGGCCCTCCCGGCGCCGGAAAGGGAACACAGGCCAGCGCCATGGTGGAGAAGGGCAACCTCTGTCACATCTCGACAGGCGACCTCCTGCGCGGAGAAATGGCGAAAGGAAGCGAACTCGGCCTGAAGGCCAAGGCGCTGATCGAGAACGGAGAGCTTGTCCCCGACGAGATCGTCGAAGGGATGATCGAGAACAAGTTCGACACCGTCAAGGGCGTCGACGGCTTCCTGCTGGACGGTTTCCCCCGGACGATCTCCCAGGCCGAAGCGCTGGACCGGATGCTGGGCAAGACCAAGCAGGCGGTCACCGCCGTGGTTTCGCTCATGATTCCCGACGAAACGATCAAGGAACGGATCCTTCACCGAGCCGCCATCGAAGGCCGTGCCGATGACGCTTCCGAGGCCACGATCCAGAACCGCATCAAGACCTACCACGAGAAGACCGAGCCCCTCGTCGACTACTACAAGAAGGCCGGTAAGTATTTCGAAATCAACGGTCTGGGGACCATCGAAGAAGTCCGTGAGCGCATCGCCGCCCTGATGGAACGCTTCTAGTATCCCGGATTCTGCTTCAGCAACGGATTGAGGTCAAGCACATCCGCCGGAATGGGGAAGACCGTGGTATAACCGCTCTCCTCCCCCGGAAGGACCGGATGTGATGACCATTTGTCCGTGAACTTCCCAAAACGGATCAGGTCCTGCCGCCGCCAGCCTTCCCAGGCGAATTCGCGCATGCGTTCGGCCAGCAGGTCATCCAGCGTGACCGTATCCAGGGGATCGGCGCCGGCCCGCTCGCGGACCCGGTTGAACGGTTCCAGCACTTCCTCCATCGGCTTTCCCGCGCGCAGGCGAGCTTCCGAAAGCATCAGCAGCACATCCGCATAGCGGAAGAGGACAATGTCGTTGTCGACCAGTTTCCCGTCTTTCATGCCGCCGGGATCCGGCTCGTATTTCTTCATGCGGGCGCCGGCCGTTTTTTCTTCCGGGAGTCCGGAGACGTCGAGCGCAACCTTCTCCGGGCGGTATTCCAACGGGGTTCCGTCCGGCAGGAGAATCCCATCCCCGTTCAGGTCCCACGGCTGGCCCGCCCAGTAGTTCAACACGAAACGGGGGTCCTGGTCCTCCGTACCGTACCCGTTGGCCGCAAGGGCCTCCAGCGTCGCCGAGGCACCGTTCTCCCCACAGTAGCCGATGGCGGCGGCATGGTCATAATGCAGGGAGCGGAAGACATACTGGAACTGGTTGGCACAAGTCAGCTTATCCATCGGAATCGTGAAGATGTTCTCCACCGAAGACTCGTTGTGGACGGAAAAGTTCGTCCCATACTGCTCCTCCAGGTCCAGCCCGTAAGGCAGCGCGAGCCGCCCGCAGTAGTATTCCACCAGTTCCCAGGCATTCAGCCGGCGGCCTTCCGCCTCCGCGGTAAAGTCCGCTCCGCCGAGCGGCGGGTCCTTCGTCCAGTCGTCCACGAGCCAGACGGGCGCGTTCAAGGCGAGCTTCGCCAGCAGGAACAAGGCGACTGGCTGCGTAACGCGGCCGTAATAGATTCCCGGTATGTTGCTCCGTTCCCCGGGCAAGTCGTCCAGCACGTCATTCAGTTCGAAAAAGACGAACCGGAAGACGTCCGGCCGGGACGACTGCGCCACCTTGTCCATCGACACATCCGCCGCCTGCACGAGCGGCACGCGTCCGAAGAGGTCCAGCAGATAGTAATAGTACAGGGCGCGCACCGCCCGGGCTTCCTGCCGCCACTGCGGATAATCCTTCAGGTCCTCGATGGCCTGGTTGGCCATGACGATCACCTTGTACAGGTAGTTCCATGCGTTCTTGAGCGGGGCCTCCCCCGTCTCCCAAGCATGCATGTGCAGGCGCTGCCACAGTCCGCCGTCGTACCAGTCGGAACTCCGCGTCGGGAGGATGGCTTCGTCTGACGTGAAGGTATTCAGGTCGTAGACGCCGCGGTACGTCCCGGCCAGTCCCTCGCCGGCCTGCGAGGAGCCGATCATGGAATACAGGTTACCCAGGGTCGCCAGGTACATTCCACGGTCAGAGCCGAGCAGGTCTTCGCGCGGAAGCTGGTCCTTCGGTTCCTCGTCCAGGAAACCGCAGCCGGACAGCAGCGCCAGCAGGGGCAGGAGTCTTGAGATGATATGTTTTCCTTTCATGGCGGTGATGCTTAGAATTGGATGCTGAGACCGAGGGTAAAGGAGCGGTAGACCGGGAACGAGACCTTGTCGTCCAGGCCGAACGTACTGTTCACGACGGTGGAGTTGATCATCGGGGTCAGGCCGCTGTAGCCCGTCAGGGTGCATAGATTGTTGACCGAAGCGCTGACCCGAAGGTGCTGGATGGCCGGAATGCGGACCGGGACGTTCCAGCCGAGGGTTACGTAGTCGACATTCAGGTAGTCGCCTTTCTCGAGCCAGTAGTCCGTGACGGTCTGGTCGGCGATCATGCGTTCCGGTGCTTCTTCCAGGACATTGTAGTACGGCAGCGAACCCAGGTTCATGTAGGTCAGCGAAGTCCCGTTGAAGATCTTGTGGCCGAACGCGCCGTTCACCTGCACGGTGATGTCCCATTCGCGCCAGCGGAAGGAGACGTTGGAGCCCAGCATTGCCTTGGGTGTCGCCTGTCCGGCAATGTAGCGGTCGACGCCGTCGTCCAGGACGCCGTCGCCGGATATGTCCTCGATCATGTAACGGTAGAATCCGTCATCGCCCCGCTGAAGGCCGGTGCAATGGGGCAGGTAGAAGACGCCGAGGGGCTGTCCGACAATCTGGTAGACCACATCGTTGTGGCCGCCGTGGAAGCCGGCCCCGTTCAGCGCATTGATGCCGGCTACCTCCGGCGCATCGAGATATTCCCCGCGGTACCAGCCGCCGAGGGAGACGAGGCGGTTCCGCTGGAAGGCGAGGTTCACGTTGACGTTCAGCTGGGTCTCCTCCCGCTGGAGCGGCGTGCAGCCCAGCCCCAGTTCAAGGCCCTGGTTGGACATGCGCCCCAGGTTTGCGACCAGGCGGTTGTAGGCGAACGGAGGCACGCTGACCTCGTATTCATACAGCATATCCCGCGTCAGGGAGCGGTAATACTCCGCCGTGAAGACGATCCGGCCGTCCAGGAAGGCGGATTCGAGTCCGTAGTTCATCGAGGAACGGACCTCCCACTTCAAGTCGGGATTAGCGTTCCGGACGATTCCGAAAGTCGTCGTCGGCACGCCCTCGTACCCGATGATGCCGGAAGGCTCAACTAGTTCCAGCGAATTGTACGCACCCAGGGCGTCCTGGTTGCCGGACAGTCCGTAACCGGCCTTCAGCTTCAGGCCGGAGAGCCAGGCCGGCGCCCGGAAGAAAGGCTCGCGCAGGACATCCCACGAGAGCGAAACCGAGGGGAAGAACCCCCACCGGTGGTTCGGGCCGAACTTCGAAGAGGCATCCGCGCGCATCGAGGCAGAGATGAAGTACCGGTCCGCGAACGCGTAGTCCGCCCCGGTCAGGAAGGAGAGCATCCGCGTCTGCTCGAACCAGGACAAGGTGCCGTCCCACAGGCGGGCGGCGCCGGCCTGGATGGCGTTGTAGCCCAGGGCGTCGGTGGAGAAGTTCGTCGTCGTGACGCAGAAACCGTCCGCACGGACCTGCTGCACTTCGGCGAGCAAGCGGGCGTCCAGCCGGTGGTCGCCCAACTGGCGGGCGTAGGCGAGGTTCGCGCTGGCGAGCATGTCCTGTGAGCGGTCCTCGCCGCGGTAGGCCTCGCCGTGCGACCAGACGATCGTCGGGAAATAGTGCGCGTCGCTGATCACGTTGTACGAGTACGACCCGAAGAGCGACAGTGACAGCGAAGGAGCGAGATGCAGCTTCGCCTGCAGATGGGTGTTGAAATGGGCGTTGTCGGCGTCGTCCTGTTTCTCCAGCAGGGAGGCGGGGTGGTTGATCTGGCTGGCCGAAGGGATCTGCGGGTAGCTGCCGTCGGCAGAAGGCCCCTCCGGGAAAGTCGGGTTGAAGGCCGCCGAGGAATAGAAGAGATGCTGCATGTCATGCAGGTCGGAGGAGCGGAGCAGCGAGCCGAAGATGCCCAGGTCGAAGGAGACGAACCCACCGAACGCTTGCTGCGACACGTCCAGCTTGGCCGTATAGTTCTTGAAGGCGTTGGTCCGCACCACCGTCGAATGGTCCAGGACGCCGAGCGAGGCCCGGTACCGGCTCTCGTCCGTTCCGCCGCCGAATGCGATGTGATGGTTCTGCACCCCGCCCAGGCGCAGGATGGACCCCGGCATGTCGGAATCCATCCCCATGTCGGGGAACGAACGGCCGAGCGAACGGTTGAGGCGGCGGAAACCGTCTGCGGAAAGCATCCGCAGGTTGCGGCTGACCGCCTCGACGCCCGCCGTGCCGTCGTACCGCAGGCTGAAAGCGCCGCCGCGGCCTTTCTTGGTCGTCACCTCGATGACGCCGGAAGCGCCGCGCGAGCCGTACTGCGCTGTCTCGGAAGCGTCTTTGAGGATGTTGAAGCGCTCGATGTCGCCGGGATACAGCGTACCGAGCGTCGAGAGGTCTGAGGCGACCCCGTCGATGATGACCAGCGGGTCGTTCCCGCCGGTCAGCGAGGTGGTTCCACGCACGCGGACGGCGCTGAGCATGGCGGCCGGGTTGGCGCCGGAAGAGACGGTCACGCCCGCGCTCTGCCCGCTCAGGGCGCCGATGCCGCTGGTAACGAGACCTTTGTTCATCCGGCTCTCGTCCACCGTGTGGGAAGCGGCCTGCACCGCCACGGTAGTCGTGTCGTTTTGTGCGTGCAACGCCCCGCCAAGGGAAAGGAAGAGGGTCAGGGCAGCCGGCAGTCGTCGGTAGAAGGACATAATGGATTCGTTTCAGTGTCCTTCAAAGATAAGGAATACCGGAAACAAAAGCAAACGTCCCTAGTGGTGCAGCTGCTGCTGGTACTGGCGCGGCGTCATCCCCGTCGCATGGAGGAAATAGCGGCCGAAATAGGAGGCATTGGGAAAATGCAGCAGGTTACTGACCTGCTGTACGTTATACTCCCCGAGGCTCAGGAGCAGCCGCGCCTGGGGGATGACGTTCTCCCGGATGATGTCAGATGCCGTCCGTCCGGAATACTCGCTTACGACCCGTGACAGGTACTTGGCGGACACGCACAGTTCGCGCGCGTAATAGGAGAGGTCGCGGTGCTCGGTGCAACGGGCCTGGACCAGCGAGACGAAGCGGCGGAGCAAGTCCGGCCCGCGTCCGGAGGTCTTCCGGCGCGCGCTCTGCTCCAGGATGATGCGGGCGATGCCGCCGGCGATGACGCGCGCAAATCCCTCCACGATGTCTTCCTTGAAGATATACTCCTCACCGCCTTCGCCGACATGGAGGACGACGCGCAACAGCTGCAAGTAGCGGTCCATCCGCTCGCGGCTGACCGGCAGGTAGAGCGGCGAAAAGGTGGCCGCACGGATGATCATGGACGATCGCGCCGTCACCGGGAGCAAGCTGCCTGCATCCGTATAGGCCACGATCAGGAAGCGGGTCCCGGCCTGATAGGTCAGCGAATCGAGGACCATGCCGGAAGGCATGAGGAAGAGGGAGCACCCCTCGATCCGGTAATCTTGCAGGTTGATCCGGCAGTCAACCCTTCCTGCATCCACGAACAGGATCACATGGAAGGCGACCTTGTACGGGAAGGTCATCGAAGAGGGCGACAGGGTGCGCGTCGGAAGGCCGCGGCCGATCCTGCGTTGGATACCGGACGGGATGCGGCTGTCCAGGTTGTCGGAGATAACCACCTCGTCCTTTAAGGAGAGGGTCCGGGCCATCGGGGGCACCATGTCGAGGTGCATGGTGGGTGTTTTTCCTTTCATCCTTGCAAAAATGAGAAAAAAGAACAAAGAAGACAAGAAATGAAAGCATAAATGTCCATTTTTCCCACAAATCACCCCCATTTTCTTCCTCCGGCTTGTCTCGTTTGGGAAAAAGGTATACCTTGCCGCCTCGAAAGAGCAAACGGTTATGATAGAACGCTTTCTGGAACAGACGCACTTCGAGGACATGGAAGACTTCCGGAAGAACTTCCGGCTGAAGATTCCCGAAGGATTCAATTTCGCCTATGACGTCATGGACGCCTGGGCAGAGGAAGAGCCTGACAAGCTCGCCCTGTTATGGACGAACGAGAATGGTGACTGCAAGCGCTTTACGTTCCTTGACCTGAAAAATTTATCCAATAGGGCCGCCAGTTATTTCTCCTCCCTGGGCATCGGTCGTGGCGATATGGTGATGATCATGCTGGGAAGGCGGTACGAGTTCTGGATCACCATGCTGGCCCTCCAGAAGATCGGCGCCATCGCCATCCCGGCCACGCACCTGCTCACCGACCTGGACATCGTCTACCGGATCGAGCGGGCGGGGATCAAAGCCATCGTCTGCGCCGGCGAGGCGTATATCCTCGGACATGTCAGCAAGGCGGTCGCGCAGTGCGGCGGCCTGGGCGGCACCGTCCAGACGCTCATCAGCATCGGTCCTGAAGTCCCTCCCGGCTTCCACGACTTCCAGAAAGAATGGACGTCCGCCCCGGATTTCGTCCGCCCCGCCGAACGCGGATCGAACGACGACATCCTCCTGATGTATTTCACCAGCGGGACGTCCGGCGAGCCGAAGATGGTGGCCCACGACCAGACGTATGCCTTGGGACACCTGATGACCGGCGTTTTCTGGCACAACCTGGGTCCGGACAGCCTCCACCTCACCATCGCCGACACCGGCTGGGGGAAGGCGGTCTGGGGGAAACTCTACGGACAGTGGTTCGCCGGCGCAGCCGTCTTCGTCTACGACCACACCCGCTTCAAGGCGGAAGACATCCTCGGCATGATCGAGCGGTACCGGATCACCTCCCTCTGCGCGCCCCCGACGGTCTTCCGGTTCCTGATCCAGGAAGACCTCTCCCGCTTCGACCTCTCTTCCCTGCGCTATCTCTGCACGGCCGGCGAGGCGCTCAACGGCAGCGTCTACGACACGATGCTGGAGAAAACCGGGCTGAAGATCCACGAAGGCTTCGGGCAGACGGAGACGACGCTCACCCTCGGGACCTTCCCCTGGATGGAGCCGAAACCGGGCAGCATGGGCGTCCCCTCGCCCCAGTACGACATCGTCCTGCTGGACACGGACGGCGAGCCCGTGCCCGACGGACAGATCGGAGAGATCTGCATCCGCGCGCTGCCGGGGCAGAAGCCCTGCGGGCTCTTCCAAGGCTACTATCGTGAGCCGGAAAAGACGGCGGCCATCTGGCACGGTGGCTATTACCACTCCTGCGACCTGGCCTGGCGCGACAAGGACGGCTATTTCTGGTTCGTCGGGCGGAATGACGACATCATCAAGACGTCCGGCTACCGGGTCAGCCCGTTCGAAGTGGAGAGCGTGCTGATGATGCATCCGGCCGTGGTGGAATGCGCCGTGACGGGCGTTCCGGACCCGCTGCGCGGCTTCGTGGTGAAGGCGACCGTTGTCCTGACGGCGGAATATCGCAGCCAGGCCGGACCGGAACTAGTGAAAGAGATCCAGGCTTTTGTCAAACAGACGACGGCGCCGTACAAATACCCGCGCATCATCGAATTCGCCGACGAACTGCCCAAGACCATCAGCGGCAAGATCCGCCGCGTGGAGATCCGGCAGGCGGATGGCGCTGCCCGGAGGCCGTAAAATCGACCGCTCAGTCTTCTTTTCGATAGAAGGGACCGGCTTCCTCATCGGTCGCCTCCAGCAGGAAGGTCACCGGCCGGAAACCGTCGTTGCATGTCACGATGGCAATGCCGTCGCGGTTCGTCCATTCATCGCCATAAAACCTCCGGACACCGGAGGACAAGGCGAAGACATACTGGTTCATCGTGCGCCAGGCGCAGTCGCACATGCCGGCGGGGCAGGTATTCGTCGCATAGAAGACATCACAACTTTCATGGTATATCCTTCAGAAATTGATCCTTTCAGGACAAAAATAAGCACAAAAATGCATATTTTTATCGCATGAAAAGAAGGAACATGGGCAAGAAATGGATTCTCGCAGCCGCCATCGTCCTGGCAGGCATCAGTTCCTGTCGGAACCCCGTCGGCGATTATGTCGCGTGGCTGTACCGCTACATGCCGCTTCCAGACAGCCTCCAGTACGACCGGAGCTATTGGGAAGCCAATGTCAAGAAGACGCTGCAAGTACGCAGGCGAATGGCCTGGGACATCCCCGAACGGGAATTCCGGCACTTCGTCCTGCCCCTCAGGGTGAACAACGAGGCGCTGGACGACTTCCGTACCCGGTATGCCGACACGCTCTGCGCCCGCATCAGCGGCCTGCCGCTGGCCGAGGCCGCCCTGGAAATCAACCACTGGTGCCACGAGCAGGCCACCTACGAACCTTCGGATGCACGGACCGGCTCCCCGGAGGAGATCATGCTCCGCGGCGTGGGTCGCTGCGGGGAAGAATCGGTCCTGGCCGTGGCCGCTTTGCGGGCCGCCGGCATCCCTGCCCGGCAGGTCTACACGCCGCGCTGGGCCCATACCGACGACAACCACGCCTGGGTGGAAGTCTGGACCGGAGACGGCTGGCATTTCATGGGTGCCTGCGAGCCGGAACCCACCCTGGACCGCGCCTGGTTCAACAGTTCGGTCTCCCGGGCCATGATCCTCCACACCAAAGTCTACGGCGATTACCAGGGAGAGGAAGACGTGATCAAGAAGACGCCCTGCTATACGGAAATCAATGTCATACGGGGCTATGTCCCGGCACGCAAGAGCACGGTGACCGTCCTGGAAGACGGGAAAGCCGCTGCCGGCGCTTCCGTGAGTTTCCGCATCTACAATTATGCCGAGTTTTACAACGTCGTCACGTACAAGGCCGACGAGGAGGGACGGACGTCCCTGGACATGGGGCTCGGGGACATGTTCGTCCTGGCATGGAAAGGCAACCGCTTCGGTTACGGCGTCGTTTCCGGGGACAGCCTCACCGTGGAGCTGAACCACACGTTCGGGGAGGCTTTCGTCGATGAACTGACGATAACGCCCCCTCCGGAACAGCCGCTTCCCTCTTCCGCCACGGAAGAGATGATCGCCGCCAATGCCGAGCGCCTGGTCCGGGAAGACGCCATCCGAAGCGCACACGACCATGTCAACCACGCAGTGGAACGTTTCCTCGCTGAACATCCCGGCCGCGGCGAGGAAGTGCTGTCGCTCCTGTCGGAAAAAGACCGGGCCGACGTCCGGTACGATGCCCTGGTGGACTTCCTTTCCGGGACAGGTTCCGGGCGGGTGGAACTGGAGCCGCTCCGGCCGTACCGGAAGGCCATCCTGGAGTCGGAGGAAGTGTCCGGCCTGCGCACCCGGGAAGAAGTGATGGACTGGTGCAGGAGGAACATCACGGTGGATGACAGCCGGAATCCGCAGCGGCTCCGCACCTCCCCGGCAGCCGTCTGGCAATCCCGGAAGGCGGATTCGCTGGGCTTCAACATCTTCTATGTCGGTCTCTGCCGCGCCCTCGGGATCGATGCCCGCTACGACGCGGTCACGGGCAGGGTCGAACAAGACACCCCCAAAGCCTTCCTCGTCCCTGATTCCGACCGGTATTTCAAGGACTACACACTCACACGCTTCTCCCCCGGGGGAACCACCTTGCTGGACTATGAAGAATCGGGGCTTCCGGAAGTCCTGGCCGTCGACCCCGGCTATTACCTCCTCACGACGGGAAGGCGCCTTGCCGACGGCAGCGTACTGGTGCGCCTGGCCTTCTTCGCCCTGGAGGAAGGGGAACGCCGCACCCTCTCCCCCGTCGTCCGGGACGCCGGGGACCGGCCTTCCGTCATCGGAACGATGGATGTCGAGCCGCTGCTCCCCCAGACAGGACGCGGCTTCTTCCTCGTCGCCGTCCTCGGAGACAAGGACGAGCCTTCCAGCCACGCCCGGCGGGAGTTGGAAGCGGCGTCCACGTTGTTGGAGACCTGGGGCAGGCCTGTGGTCATCCTCCCTGCGGACGACCCTGTCCTTCAATCATTTCCGGAGCCGCGGACGGTTCCCGTCGTCGCCATCTGCGACAGTTTCGGCCGTATCTTCTACCTGTCGCGCGGATACAACACCTCCCTCGCCGCGGACCTCGGACGCATCCTCCCGCACCTATGAGCCTGTTTATAGAAGCATGCTGCCCCGACCTGGAGAGCGTACGGCGGGCCGTAAGGAAAGGAGTGAACCGCATCGAACTTTGCGAGCATCTCTCCACGGGCGGGCTTACCCCCTCCGAACCCCTGATCGAGGCCGCCCTCGCGGCCGCCGGCGACATTCCGGTGAACGTACTCATCCGGCCCCGCGCGGGCGGTTTCACCTATGCTCCCGAAGAAGTCCGGCAGATGTGCCGGTCCATCGACCGCTGCAGGCGCATCGGCGTCAACGGCGTCGTGATCGGCGCCCTGGACCGTGCATCGAAAGTCGACATCCCGGCCATGTCGTCGCTGCTCTCGCACGCAGGCGGCCTGCAGCTGACCTTCCACCGGGCCTTCGACCTTTCGGATGATCCCTTCGAGGCGCTCGAAGCCATCATCGGGCTGGGCATGGACCGCCTGCTCACTTCGGGGCACGCGGCCGATGCATGGAGCGGCCGCATGATGCTGCAGGAACTGGTCAATAAAGCCCGGGGGCGCATCGTCATCATGCCCGGCTGCGGCGTCACGCCGGACAACCTGCAGGCCCTGGCGAGAATTACCGGCGCCCGCGAATTCCACGGCTCGAAACTGTATTGAAGCCGGATCGCCCGTCATGGGTGGTGTTGCCGTTAATCTTCAACTGTGTAGGGAACCATTTCTTCATCATGATCATGGGTCGTATCTTTCGGGAAGATATGATTTGATTCATAATACCATGTATGGGGAAATAAAGGAATGTATGCGTATGACAAAACATAGTCGTAGAACAAACTGTCCGGTTTCATGCTGATGCCGTTGTATTGTATACTACGATTATTAAACGCCCCGAAAAAAACTGGAATTGTCTCGCCGGTTGTCAGTTTTATCAACATAACCAT